>Ga0182030_10000161_pt1 | contig 113649 bp, 105 predicted proteins | sample 812S3MmetaG_FD_121299 | JGI IMG/M metagenome (GOLD analysis project Ga0182030, IMG submission 121299) | Permafrost microbial communities from Stordalen Mire, Sweden - 812S3M metaG (Illumina Assembly) | ecosystem: Environmental > Terrestrial > Soil > Wetlands > Permafrost | place: Sweden...
GACGGAAACTCTTGTTGAATCGAATTATCGCGCGGACGGCTGCAACGGCGCCTTGTGCCGACTCGACTCCCTCCCTAGCCAAACAAGCCAAATTTATGAAATACTGTCTATATAAGAAGAAGTCTGAACGGACCCCCTCAATATTTTGTTTAAGCAATGGATGCTTTGGACCAGCGCCGCAATTGCAATGGCGCTGCCTGGTGCAGGACAAGCATCAGATGGAAGAATTGGCTTTATCGGGGCTGTCGCGACGCCTTCTTGTACACTTATTGTCGGGGGCGTCGGTTCTTCTCGCCTTATGAACAGCGTCAACAGTCAGGGCAGTACGACACTGACCTTACTGGCCGCAGCCGAAACATTTTTCAGCATAAGCGCCGCCGACTGCGACGCAGCAGTCGATGCCACCAAGATGGGAGGGGCATCTCTGGTTTCGATCTATTTTGATTCCGTCAATTCCGTTGAGCAGGAGTCCGATGGAATCATCAGCATAGTGTACAAATAGATGCGGGCTATATACGGCGACACTCTTGCGCCCAAGACCAAGCTGATCACGGTGGCCGGCCGAGGGGTACGGCGGTGTGGGTGCAGGCGCGAGGCCTCAGAGTCTGGTTAGATAGGAATTGCACTGGCGCCGTGACGGCGGCCCCGGTTTAGAAGATGACGACGCAAAAGACCCTCAGCAAAATGAGAGCAAGATGCTTACTTCGACTGACATCGATACGTTGAACACCCTTGCGCGTGGCCTGGCGCAACGCAGATTCGGCGGTTCAGGGAGCGTAGGACGCAATATCAATGGCATCGTGCGGTTGACCATCGTGAAGCACGAGCGCGGCGCGGGGAGTCTCTATTGGGTACGAGAAACTCTGTCCCCTAGGTTCGATGACGCCTCCAGAGAAATTGCCAAGGCCATTGAGTCTGCCGCCAATCCCTAACGAACGGCCGCCACCGGAGCGAGCCTCCCCGTATGGCTCGGCAGCCGCATGCCGGAATCAGGACCTATGGCCAGCCAAAGCGAGTTACTTTCCAGGCTGGCTGCAGGCCGCCATGGCCTCGGCCAATCGATTGCCGCAGTAGCAATGACCTGGCAGCTCCAAGTCCACGAAGTCGCGGCGCGAGTTGACTCAGATGGACGCACCGGAACTGCGTTGACGGTCACGGGTCATGATACGGATACGCAGGTCAACACCAACAGACGGCGCGCGCGTCATGGAAATTTGGCGGCGAGCAGTGGACGCGACCCATGACTTCCTCAGCTTCGAGGATCGACGTGATATCGAGGCTGAAGTGGCCGCGTTCCTCCCTGCAGCTCCGCTTGATCTCGTCGTAGACGAGGCCGACCGAGCGGTCGGGTTTATGCTGCTTTACGGCAATCACATGGAAGCCTTGTTCGCAGATCCCGACTTCCGTGGATCAGGCGTTGGCCGCGCCCTCGTTGAAGATGCTGTCAAACGTCATCCGCATCTTGCAACCGATGTGAATGAGCAGAATCTTCAAGCGATAGCCTTCTATGAGCGGCTTGGGTTTGAACGCCGCGGTCGTTCCGGGATGGACAGTCAGGGACGGCCGTATCCGCTCATACATCTCTCCTACACCAAAGCAGCACAGTCTTCTACCAAAGATCTACCCGTCAGTCCCGTCGGTCAATAACTGAAGTCAGGACGACGGCTCAGGCAGCTTGGCAGGCGCCAGGCGGCTTGGCCAAACGGCTACATTTTGTTAGCGGCTAACACGGAAAGCGAGCGACCTAACGGGTCAAGCAGCTACTTTTGCTCGAAGTCCGTGGCGGCGGAGAGTTTAGTCTTCAATATCAGGCCGGTATCGAGCATCTTGAGGGAGTGCAAGCGGCATCCGGGCGCTCCGTTGCGCAGAGGATTGCAGACGGCGCTAATACGGTCACCCGCCTTCATCGAGCTTCGCTGCCACCCGAACCGCTTCAATATTCCTGGGGCGCTTGTCTCAATGCGCCATTCTTGCGGTTCGCCGCGGCCATCAAGTTTCACCAAAACTGTGAGCACCACGTGCGGATTACTCCACTCGAAGGTTTCGATCGTACCTTCGAGCGTTCGGATTCGGGTATCGTCGAACGTGTTGTAGGCGTGATGCGCTGTGGCGGGTGAAGCGGCAATCAGAGTCGCAACCGACAATAGCGCGGCAGGCAAAGCCAATCGCACACACCGTGTTGACGTTATCACATGTGTCATTGTGAGTAGCCTATGCAGTCTGCAAATGCGGACATCCGGGCGGACACTGTGCTCCAAACCGGACACTCTGTACACCTCGACCCTGGGCATTCTGCGCAGCTTAATGCTCACGCCGCGAACAGGCCCACCCGGAAGCGGGCAGATTGCGGCATTTTGCAGTGGCGCCCTCCTCCTGAGGAAAACAATGAATCAGCCTTTGGAGAATCTTTGCGATGTGAAGATGCTGCGGAAACCGAGGGATGTCGTGATCGAACCTGATCCAAAAATGGCGGGCGCTCATCTAGTGAGCCGCCGCCATCGTCCCGTCCGACCAGCGGGACACCGGCACCATGAAAATGGTCTGGGGCTCCGGAACCTCACGATCGTCCAGAACCACCGGAGACCCTGGCAGGTTTGCTCCCCAGCTGGCGCCTGCGGCTTTTGGCACGTGGAACATGAGGTGCGGGTGCCAATGGCCGCCAGCGTCGCTCAGGTACCCACCCTTCGACATCATGAAGGACATCGCGCCCGGCTCGGGTGCGGGGAGCTCGTTGCGCGCGACCGCCGCGCGAATCGCCTCGAGGATTCTTTCCTTCGAGTCTCCGGCGAGTGCGACTTTCGTCCGTCGCACCGTGTACGCGAGGATGGAGCCGGACGCTGCCGGGTTGTAGCAAACAGGTCCCCTGATCTTCGGATTCCAGAAATCGGGACTCTCGAACGGCGCCATCCACGACCTTTCCACCAGACAAGTGAATCCATTGGTGCCGCGGACGGCGGTCTGGTAACCGTGCGAATCGAGCGTAAGGACCGTGGCCTTGTCGGAGATCGCGGCCGGCGCGGCGCTGCGCGCGAGTGCGATCTCGGAACCGGGAGGCATCAAGTATTGCTCGAGAGGCGCCATCCGCTCGTATGGGGTCGCATCGGCCATCGCGAAGCCCGCGAGCATCGACAGCACCGCTGCCCGCGTACAGGCTGCGGCCCATTGAACCACCGGTCTTGTCTTCATGCGGACGCTCCTTTCGGGTATGCCCCGCTGCCCTGCAGGCGCTTAGTCGCAATTAATCACCGGCCGCGTGGTTCGTCAAATCCCATTCGAAAGACCGCTTGATGGCGATGATTTCCATGTGAGGGACTAGCGTTTCCGGCAGACAAGTGCCCGATGCGCCTTGCGGGGTGCGGCCTCGCAGATGCGATGAACGACTACCTGGATTTTCCAAGACTATTGAGGGCCGGCTCCTGCGCCGGGGACCGGTTAAAGAAGCCCAATGACCAGCAATGTCCACGCGATGATCAGTGTGAGCGCAACGCCCATGTGGGTCAGTCGCATGACCAGTTCTTGCCATGCCTCGGCGCCGGTGACGCCCGCCTGCCTGGCAGCGATGGGCAGGGTCTGCGTTGTTCCCCACCAGGAATTGACAGCCTCGGACAAAGCCATTGCCCATGTCAGCCAGACCGCCAGTAGCATCACCCAAACGGACTTGAGTCCGACTCTGTGCGGAAGTGCCAGCAGCGCGCTCGCGAGGACAATGAACAGCATGCCGTTTAACACGAACTGGATGTGGGCCCCAAGCGCCAATCTCGGATGCGGTGTATCAGGGACAACAAGGCCCCACACCAATCCGACTAGCACTATCACCGCGCCGTGAATCAGAATCTGCCGACTGCCGCCTCGAACATTCATGAATGCTATCCTCCGTCTTCGGTGAAGTCCCTGTTGTGCGAAGTTAACGGACGCTCAATGAGTCATGTTTCCCGGTACGGTTACGATGAAACGATGAACGAGCGCAAGGCAGGCAAGACCGGCCCCGTGCACAAAACTCCGACGGACTTGCGCATGGCGCTAAGCTCGGAAGCGAAGACGCAGGCGGCTTGGAAGGATCTGACGCCGCTGGCGCGGAACGAATGGATTTGCTGGGTCATCTCGGCCAAACAGGAAGCGACTCGCAGTCGCCGAATCCAACGCGCGATCGAGGCCCTTCAGGCGGGCAAACGCCGTCCCTGTTGCTGGCCTGGTTGCCCGCATCGCCGACCCAGCGCAATAAAGTGGTTCCAAAGACGGGCGCTGACGGATGGCCTGCCACCAGAACCGGCCGCACAGCGCTCTGCAGGACGGGACGGCGCCAGGGTTCGCCGTTGATTGACGGCCGTAATGCGGGTGCCGGGCACCTTGCCCCAATCGCCCGCCAAACATGCTCGCTTGACCCCTGCGCGCGTTGCAGCAAGCGCGCAAGTCAGCCTTTACTGGCGGGGCACGCGTGACCTTGAGTGGGTGTGCACGCCGGCGGGGTTTTCTTCACCTTCCGCGGAGTTCCGAGCGGACTCACACCTGCCGTCGCAACAGGAACTTTGGCGCCTTTGGTTGGGGTATCCGCGAAAGCCAGACCCACTATTGTCACGGCGGCGATGAACACAGTAGCTTTTTTTAGCATGACACGTGTCTCCATGGCATCTTGGTGATCTTGCAACTAAGGGCTTGCACAATCCTACCTTCACATAACGCGACGCATCTGAAGCAGGTTTCAACACCTGAGATACCGGAAGCGAAGCTGCAGTGCAGCACGTTCAGGTTTCCAAAAAATATACCTTCTGCGCGTTATCTTACTGCCTCTGCCATGGATCAACACGCTTTTGCATCTCAACTGCCTCGCGCGCGTCGCACGACTCCTTCCAGTTCGATGCGGACTTGAGCGCCTGGTCAATCAATGCGAACGCGCGCAACAACAGGCGGCTCAAGGAAGCTCCGGCTTTCGTTCGCCAACCATTCCCGGAAGGTCGCTATTTTATCGATCGTCAAGTGGGCCGGCGGACATACGAAGTAATAAGCACGCGCGGACCGCACTGCGCGACCCGCAACCGCAAGGCGACCAATCGCGACGTCGTCCGCCACTAAGGACCACATTACCAGCGCGAGCCCCTGGCCCGCTTCAGCAGCGCGCACAATGCTGATCGCGTCGTCGAATGCAGCGCCGGCGCCGGGCCATTCTTCGCCGAGGCCTCCTTCAAGCAGCCAAGCAGTCCAAGGCTCATGAGGACTGTGGAGCAGCTTGTAGCGCTTCAAGTCGTCCGCCTCAGCGATAGTGCCATGACGTCGCAGAAGCGCTGGCGTGCACACCGGAACCAGCCACTCGTCGAACAGTTTTTGACTGTGCAAGCGCGGCCAAACCCCACGACCAAGGCGAATTCCGGCGTCCATCCCAGTTGACACAAAATCGGCAAGCGCTACGGATGTATGGATCTGGACAGTCGATGCTCGCATGCTGCGTCGTGAACTTCGGCAGTCGAGGCAATAGCCACTGCGCCAGGAAGAACGCTAGCGTCGTCACACGCAACGGACCCGAACCGCGGTCGGCGCGCGCCTCATCGATGGCCCGCTCCAAATCTGCAAGTGCTTGCTCCACTTTAGGTCGCAGCCGCGCTCCCACCTCCGTCAGCTCGACTCGCCTGCCATTACGACGAAGCACGGGTGCGCGCAAGTATTCCTCCAGCGCCTGCACTTGCAGGCTGGCCGCGCTGGTCGTGATGCCAAGTGCGTAGGCACCCCGCGTGAAGCTCTTGTGGTCAGCAACGGCAACGAACACTCGCAGGCTGGCGAGCGGAGCCCGGCGGTATGCCGTGCGCGAGGGAGCGCGCGCGATAAAGCGCTTCGGCAACAGATCGCCACGCGTTGCCGGCCGCGCGGCGGCCTCTGCTTTGCCTCGCCCGATCTTGTTCGCCGTCATGCCTAACTCCGGCTTCCTCGTCCGCTGGCCTCACCGAGGCGCTCCCCGCGCAATCTTCCTTACTGCTCATCGTACAGCGCGAAAACGTCATTGACACCAGTCCAAGGAGCAGGACCTCCATCACCTGCTTAAGGTGTTCGATCTCCCGGTCGAATGTGGCAATCGAGCGCGCGACCGCTGCCGGCGGCTTCGATTTCGGTGCCAGCGCGGGGCGTAGTAGCATCGCGAGCCACCACATTCCCGGGGGTAGGCATCATGCGTAGTATTTGGCGCGTAGTAGGCTGGGTCGTCCTGGTTTGGGTCATGTTAGTCGTCGCTTTTTTCGTGATCTTTGCAAGACACAGCGGACTGCCGCCGCGCTGACCGAGATTTCCGCCGGAGCGGCGGCGGACCGGGCAGCAGGATCAGCTAGGGAGCGCGCCAGTTCTCACCTGTGGTGAGGTCGCTGAGTGTCCTGAACAAGCCGTGGCAGTTGTAGGGGCTGGAAAGCTGATACTGGAAGTGCCGCCCCCTCAGTACACCCTCGATTTGCACCGTTTCGCCATCAAGCACCGTGCACTTTTCGAAACTGTCCTGACTCAGCGCTGGCAACAGATCCAGAATCTTGCGGGCACGGGCAGGGTTTGCCGCGGCATCGCAGTAGCCATCCTTTGCCCCAAAATGGCCGGTCAAGGATCGGCACCGCTTGAGGCCGTCGGCCGTAACGACGTAACCCGCAAATTGAGCAATATGGGCGGGCAGAAACCAGAATCGCAGTTCATCTTTGTTGCCACCCTTAAGCGGTGCAAGGCCAACATTGGCTGCAAGATCGTCTGTCAGGGTGTCCTCTTGCGGATCAAATGCCCAAGCCGGCACGCCTACCAAGCATGTCAGCGTAAAAATCGATATGGCGGCGCGCATAAGCCGTGAATTCCCCATGCGTTTGAGCTCAGACTTGAGTTGCGAACATCGGAAGTATTGAGCGGAATCACTTAACAGAGCAATTGTTCGCTATATTGCCGCTCATTACGCCGCTGAACGGCAAGACGTCTAATACAATCAGTTACTTATGTGCCTCAATTGGCATACAGATTGCGAACAGATCGAGTTCTGCTGCCAAGGGATACTGCATCACTGACAGCTATCACCTTCGATCTCAGCCTGCTGCGTTGAGCAGCAGGCGGGTCGTCCCCTCGGGCAGGTCGAGCATCGTTCCGTGGCTGCACGCAATTTCGTGCACGCACCAGCCAGGGTCGTCGGACAGCCGCCTGGCGGTATCGACGAACCAGGGCATGGCAGGCCTGGTGGCAAGAATGAAGTGCTTTTGGGCAATCGCCGCCACCTTTCCGGTTACCCGCGCGGGGTCATGCAACGTACGCTTGGGGTGCGGTGTCGTCAGCGCCTCAAAATCCGGACGGCCGGTCTGGCCGGTGAACAGAAAAGGCACCGGGTCGCTCGCGAACGCTTCTGCAAGCGGTTCCTCGATGGCCACTGTCGATTCGCCATTGCGCGGAACGCAAGCATCGAGAAATACGATTGAACGGATCGCGCCTTCGCGCAGCGCCTCGGCGACGCCGTTGATCACCATGCCGCCATAGGAATGCCCGACCAGGACGAAGTCATCAAGGCCTTCCCAACGCACCAGGTTCACGACGTCGGCAATATGGGTCGCCAGATCGATCGTCGGCGAGAGAAGATGTGAACGGTCGGCAAGACCGGTTAGGGTCGGAGTGAAGACGCGATGGCCGCAGGCACGCAGCCGATCCGCCACGCCGCGCCAGATGTAGCCCCCACACCACGCACCGTGCACAAGAACGAAAGCCGCCGGTTCTCTCATCACAGGGCCCCATGCGTCGTTGGTCACGAAGCTTACGGGGGAATTGCCAGCCAAGCAACGAAGGCACACAACGCTTTCGGCACCGTGAAGCCATCTGTGATGAATGACTTTGTCCGGTGCCAGGTAAGCGTTCCGACTGACCGACATCCCAACCTGTGACGCGGTACCGATCGGCGCGTCCTCAGTCGGTCGAGCTTCTAAATTCCGCGGCCCGGTTCCCCGGTCCGACCGTGGGGTCGGCGAGGTGTGGTCCGGCAACCGGCTGCTCCCCAACGTATTTGGCGCGCGGCCGAATGATTGCATCCGTCGCGTATTGCTCGATCGCGTGCCCGATCCAGCCGATGGTGCGGCCGATGGCGAACAGCGTTAGCGCCGCGCCCGAAGGCAGACCCAGTGCCCTTGCTACTGCAACGAGCGCGAAGTCGACGGTCGGTGCCTCGCCCAGGACCGCCTGCGCAGCATCAGCGAGCTCGCGTGCGAAGACCGCCGCCTTACCTCTTGGCAACATCGCCAACAATACTTTCGCACGCGGATCACCGTGCGGATAGAGCGGATGGCCGAAGCCATTGATCGGCTCGTCGCGTCGTAAATGTTCAGCGAATGCCCCCACGAGATCCCGGGTGCCGCACAGCGCATTCCACGATGCCTCGATTCGCGCCGTCGTGCCACCATGCTTCGTGCCTTCGAGTGCCGCGAGACCGGCGATCACCACATTGTAAGGCGATGATCCGGCAGAGGCCACGCAGCGCGCCGCAAAGGTGGAGACATTCAGTTCGTGATCCGCGCAAAGTATCAGTGCGGCGCGAATCAGATCGGCACCGCGTGTCACCCCCCAGCCATTGGCAAGTGTGGCGTCGATAGTGCCCCGCGGCCTGTCGACCCCGGTGGCTACACCCGCGAGTTGCCAGGCGATGCGCCAACCGGTCTGGGAGACGGCATGCGGCCGCAGGTCGTAGGCAAGCGTGTCCTGGGCCCCAGCCAGCGCAAGTGCCGCTTGCGCCGCGGCGACAAATGGCACAGCTTGTTTCAGGCGCGGCGCGGTGGGCGGGAAACTCGGTGGTGATAGAAGCGCGCCGCTCTCGGGGCGTCCTATCCACAGTAGTGCGGCGACGTCCGCGACTGAGCTCGTGCCCGCGAGCGCGCTGATGTCGTGCCCGCGGTAGTAGATTCCCTCATCGGCGATGAGCGTGATGGCCGATTCAAGAATCGGCATCCCCCAATGTAGCGCCTGCTCAGCAGCCTTTTCCGGGTTACGCCGCTCTCGGGCGCGGGCGGCGAACCGTTCAATGTCTTCGCGCGAATAGCGCCGGCGGCGAGTACGGGCCGCCAGCGGCTCGGAGCGAATGTGGCCACGGCTGACGGAGGCGTAGAGCGTCGCACGACTGACGCCGAGCAGTTCACTGGCCTCGGACGCCTCCAGCCAGAGTGTTCTTTTCACTTTCATGTTGATTAGTGAATCAATATTGACACTCTATCGAGTACATCATAGTTTTCAGGTCATGACGACCCAATCATCGCAGCGCGCCAATCCGGGTCTGGAGGGAGTCGTTGCTGCCGAAACCCGCCTGAGCCGTGTCGATGGTGAGCGCGGCGAACTCGTAGTGGCGGGGCATCGACTCGAAGATCTCACGCAAAGGAATTTCGAGGACGTCGTCGCATTGCTCTGGGGCGCTGCCGCGGTCACCGGAGCAACCCGTGTGGTGACCGTACCATTGCCCACGGCGACACTCGCGCTGCTACGCGACGCGGCACGCCGCGACATCCTGCCGATGGACGCATTGCGCATGGCTACCGGCACCCTCGTGGCCGAGAGCGATCGGTCTGCCGCGGAGCTCCTTGTCGGTGCACTGCCAACCATCGTGGCAGGCTATTTACGCCTGTCGCGCGGCAAAGAGCCGCTGCAGCCGCTTCCCGAACTGGGGATCGCGGCCAACTACCTCTATATGCATACGGGCGCCGAGCCGCACGCCGAGCTTGTTCGTGCGCTGAACGTCTATCTTACGACGGTCGCCGATCACGGACTGAACGCTTCGACCTTCGCTGCGCGGGTCATTACTTCGACAGGCTCGGACTTCGTCTCAGCCGTGACGGGCGCCATCGGCGCACTGAAGGGACCATTGCATGGCGGCGCCCCCGGGCCCGCGCTCGATATGGTCTTCGAGATCGGCACGGTTGAGCGCGCAGAATCCGTGCTCCGGCAAAAAATTGCCGACGGCGAACGGCTCATGGGCTTTGGCCATCGCGTGTACAAGGTGCGCGATCCGCGTGCTGATGTGCTTGGCGCTGCAGCAGAGCGCATGTTCACGCGCGCCGGAGACCTGAAACTCTACAACCTCGCGAGGTCGATTGAAACTGTAGCGCTACGCGTACTCGAGGAGCACAAACCCGGCCGTCGTCTGCAGACGAATGTCGAATTCTACACTGCCTTGCTGCTGCATGGCCTGGGTTTGGAGGTGGCGCAGTTCACGCCGACATTTGCCATCGGTCGCGTTGCGGGCTGGACGGCGCACTGTTTCGAGCAGCGCGCGCTGGGGCGGTTGATTCGACCGGAGAGCACCTACGTCGGGCGCGCGCCGAACGAGCGAGCAGCTTAGACGGTCGCGGCGTCCTCCCGGTCAGACGCCGGAGCCTATCGATCGAGCGGTAGGCGGTTCAGCGACCGAGGCAATTCGCCCGCGACGCAGAAACTCACCAGCAGCCTCCGCCCTCAGTGTCTTGCTGAAGTGAAACTCCTGCGCCTGCGTCAGGCTATCCGTCGCCGTGAGGAGCACGCGCTGCTCCTCGGTCTCCACGCCCTGGGCAATGACCACGATCCCCGGATCGTGTACGAAGGTGACAATCGCCCGAATCGTTGCAGCGCTCTCCGTATTGCTGGTCGAACGGTTGATGAGCGCGCGCGATATCTTCAGATGATTGACGCTGGGGCCGATCCTTTCACACCGGCAAACAGGAACTCGTGGCTGATCTGCCCTCCGCGTACAATAAACGGCATGCGCAAGGGTAGCGGCAAGGGACGGATTTCAAACAACCTAGTGGCGGCGAGCTGCGCGGCCGTGCTGACCGTTTACGGCGCCGGATATTGGCGCACGCGCGAAGCGGCGCGGCAATTTGAGGCGCAGGCGAAGGCGCGCAGGCCGGCGGCGCGGGCGGAGCGAGCGGCTGTTAGTCCGACGCCGACTGGGATCGAGCCGTCCGCCCGCACCCCGCCACCGTCTCGTGAAGCACCCGCTACAATTGCGCCTGCCGTAGCGGCGGCGGCACCGTCGTCACCGATTGCGGCACCGAAGGCCGCGCCTGCGCGCGCATCCACCAGGGCTGCAACTGTTGCGGCGGCTGCAGCCGTCCGCTCATCACCGATTGCGCCGCCGGAGACCACGCCCGCGCCTGCCTCTGCCGAGGTTGGGACTGTAGTCGCCCCGGTTCCAATGCCGAACGAGGCCACTCCCGTCTCCCGCTCGGCGTCCGAGCCTCCGGCCTCTCCCGCTGCGAGGTGGCGAGACGGCATGTATACCGGCCATGGCGATTCCCCCCATGGTGACCTTGATGTCCGCGTGGTCATCAAAGACGGACGCATCATCGAGGCTGCCATCCAGACGTGCAATACTCGCTATCCGTGCGAACTGCTCGATCCGATGGTCCGCCAATCCGTCGCAATCCAAAGTTCCGACGTAGATTACGTGTCGCGCGCCACCGAAAGTTCACAGGCCTACAATGACGGTCTGGTCGAAGCGCTCAGCAAAGCTCTCTACCCACCTGCCGGCAATGATACGGCCTCCCAGTGATCCGTACTGAAGCCGTGATGGGGACTGTTGTGTCGATCCAGGTGGACGCGCCCGAGCCGGCCGTGCGCCGGGCATTCGGGTGGTTCCGCCGGGTGGAGACGCATTGTTCCCGCTTCGATGCAACGAGCGAGCTGCGCCGGCTGAGGACCGGCAAGCGCACCGCTGCCAGTTCGATTCTGTTTGAAGCGGTGCGCTTCGCACTTATGGTCGCCGAGGAGACCGACGGCGCATTCGATCCTACCGTCGGCGCACACATGGCCGCGCGTGGTTTCAATCGCCATTACCTCACGGGCGAACTCAGCGGGGCGGGCGGGTCTGCCGACGGTATCAGTTTCCGCGACGTCGAAATCGATGCACACCAGCGCACGATACTGCTGCGGCGTCCGCTGACGCTCGACCTCGGCGCGGTCGCGAAGGGACTGGCCGTCGACGCCGCCGCGCGCGAACTGCGGCAGTTCCATAACTTCGCCATTGATGCCGGAGGCGATCTTTATCTCGGGGGCTGCAATCCGCGCGGTGAACCATGGTCTGCTGGTATCCGCCATCCCCGTGCCCGCGGCAAACTTGTCCAACGGTTCCGCGTTTCGGACCGGGCGGTCTGCACGTCGGGGGATTATGAACGCGGGCAGCACATTCTCGATCCGCGCCACGGCGAGGCGGCACATGTCGTCGCAAGCGCCACAGTCGTCGCGCCCAGCGCGATGCTCGCCGACGCCCTCGCGACGGCCGCGTTCGTGCTCGGTCCGGAAAAAGGCATCCCGTTGCTGACTCGCATGGGTGTGGAGGGCCTCATCGTCACCGCCAGTCTTCAACGCTACCGCACGCTGGGCCTGTGCCATGCATAGAGTGCTGCGCTTCATCGGGACACCCAAGGGAGTGCTGACGGTCATTCTTGGAATTCTGACGACGATCGCGGCGCCGGGCGAACGAGTCGAGGCGGTAGCGCTCAACATGGGGTCCGCGATTCTGGCGGCGGGGGTCGTGGACCTGTTCATCCTGAGGCTGCACAGGCATGTCTGGCAGTATCCAAGCGGCGCCGTACTCACGGCCATGATCGTGACGATGGTGGTGCGTGCCCAGGAGCACTGGTATGTGCCAGCGGCGACCTCGTTGGTCGCGGTACTGAGCAAGTATGCAATCCGTACGCGTGCGGCGAATGTGTTCAATCCGGCGGCATTTGCCCTGGTGTTGATGTTTTATGTATTGCCGATGGGAGAAAGCTGGTGGGGAGCGCTTCCGCAGGTTTCGCCGCTGTGGCTGCGCGCGGCACTGCTCGCCGGCGGAATCTACATCACGAACCGGGTGAACAGGATACCGATGGTGTTGTGCTTTCTCGGGGCGTATTTCTTCCTGTTTACTGCAACCGCATATCTGGGCGATCCGCGGCGGGTTGTGGAGATCTTTCGATCACCCGACCTGGAGGCGGTACTTTATTTCGCCCTCTTCATCCTAACGGACCCGCCGACGTCGCCGGCCAAATACCAGGGACAGTGGATCTACGGAATCATTGTAGCCGCGGTCAGCTATGCCGCTTTTGAGAAATTCGGCGCGGCATACTTTTTACTGGCGGGAGTATTGGCCGGGAATGTATGGGAGGCGTGGCGCCGCGTTCACCGTCGGTCGCGCGGCGATTTCCCGAGGAAGCTTGCGGCATTCCTGCGGGAAATCCGCCCTATGCGCGACGGCATGTAGCGTCGCTGCGCTTTTCTATCGAGTCCCGTACAGGCGATCGCCGGCGTCACCCAAGCCGGGAAGAATGTATCCGTGATCATTCAGCTGCTCGTCGATGGCGGCCGTCCAGACGTGCACCTCGGGATGATGGCGCTGGAGATTTGCAAGCCCGACGGGCGTTGCCAGAAGACACACGTAACGCAGCTCGCTGGCCCCAAGCTCCTTCAAGCGATCGACCGCGGCGACGGCGGTGTTACCGGTCGCGAGCATGGGATCGACCACGATCACGAGTCGCTCCGATAGATCCGAGGGAGCCTTGAAATAGTACTCCACGGCGGTCAGCGACTTCGGATCACGATAAAGACCGATATGCGCGACGCGAGCGGAGGGCACCAGGTCCAACATGCCTTCGAGGAATCCCATGCCGGCGCGCAGTATCGGCGCAAACACGAGCTTCTTACCCGCAAGCACCTGCGCCTGCGTTGACATCATTGGAGTCTCGATCTGTATCGTGGCAAGCGATAGATCGCGAGTCACCTCATAACACAGCAACGTAGCGATCTCACGCAGCAGCTGACGAAACCCGTTCGTCGAGGTGGTCTTGTCGCGCATATGCGTGAGCTTGTGCTGCACAAGAGGATGAATCACCGTTGTTACGTTTCCCATCAGAATACCGTCCCGTCGCTCAAGACATTAAATGCAGGTCCACCATCGGCGCGTTTCTGCCGAGCAATGAGTCGGCCGGCAGCCCAGGTCCCCCCTTCAAGGGCGCTCGCCAGCGGGAACAAGTGTGGCTTGAGACCCAGCCCCCTGGCAATCAGAGGAGCTAATTGATCGAGGAGCGCCACCGTCAGTGAGCGCCAACCCACTACGAACGGATCCGCAACAGCGTATGTCCGCGACAATGCTGTGGGTTCCCGAGGATTGAGGATGTTCATGTCAACCAACAAACCGCCGTTTCGATATTCAGCCAACCCTGTCAATTCGTGCACATCAGTTACAGAAATACCAGCATTCTGCAGCGGCTCGATCAAGGAGTATGCCAACCACTGTGACAGCTTATGCAGGGGAGCGTAACCATCCTCTGGATTGACTCCGAGCAGAGCGGGATGCGGCCAGCAGTCACCAAGCGAAATTTCGCCCAGACGCGGCCGATCCTGCCATATCGGACCCAAGGCCTCGAGCAAGGTTTCCAGGACCGTGGCGGCGGACAATCGCCCGTCTATTGTTCGCGCACTCAGCGCATCGAACAGACCGCCGGGCCGCGGCGAATCCGCGAGTGCAAACAGGTCGGGCCGCGACTCCACTGCCGCACCGAGCCGATTCAACAGTGCCGCACGCCCTTCCAGCCCGAGCAGTTGGTTGGATTCGGTAACCTGAAATGTATCCTGGAGGATTCGGGTATCGACACGGCGCAGCGCCGCCGCGTCCACTCGGAAGGGATCATTCGCTTGGTCGGCTAGGCCACCACTTTCAAACCAGCGAAAACTCGCGAGCGCGAGCCCCTCGGAACGGACGGCATCGAGCCCAGTGGCACGATCTTGATAGTGCCATTGTGCGCCCGCCCCCGCGTCCAATAGGACCGAAGTTATGACTAAATCGAAAGCGGCGCGCGCCGCGGCGTCGGCGCTGATCCAATCTGCTCTGGCAATGATCCCGTCCCACAAGTCGCGGCCGCCGGAAACCAAATGACGCCAGCGCGAGTGCACCGGTACAGTAAGTCGCGGATAACGATCGCGCACTACCGCAGCCACAAAATCGGCAGCTGGCGCCAGCCGATCGAGATCGACCTTCCAGTCTTCCAGCCGTCCGCTGAGCGCCAACATCAACATACGCTCCGCGGCTCTTCGCACCCCATCTGCGCGCAGCAGTGCGCCTGCACCTGACGACAACGGGCGGTCCGGTCGCGTGTCAGTAGTCCTTGATGTCACGTCCAACTACACAGGGCGGGCTCTCGCCGCCGTCCGGATTTTCCGACTCCGGTGCGAAGTACCCGGCAGCCTTCTTTGCTTCGATCTCAACCATGGCATCTTGTGGTACGAGATCCGGCGGAAGCGCAACCCGCTCGCCAATCTCAATTCCAGCGGCGATGAGGGCATCGTATTTGAGATTGGACATCGACACCAGGCGATCGATTCGGGTGATCCCGAGCCAGTGAAGGGCATCTGGCATGAGCTGCTGGAAGCGTGCGTCCTGTACGCCCGCGACGCACTCTGTGCGCGCAAAGTACGTAGCCGCCTGATCTCCTCCGGGCTGGCGCTTGCGCGCGTTGTACACCAGAAATTTCGTAACCTCGCCGAGCGCTCGCCCTTCCTTGCGATTGTAGACGATCAGTCCGGCGCCGCCCGCCTGAGCCGTCCGAATGCATTCCTCGACGCCGTGAGTAAGATAAGGGCGGCAGGTGCAGATGTCCGAACCAAATACGTCCGAGCCATTGCACTCATCGTGAATCCGGCACGTCAGCGGGCGCGCCGGGTCACAAATGGCGGCCGGATCACCAAAGATGTACAGCGTGGTACCACCGATCGGAGGCAGGAAAACGTGCAAGTCGTGGCGCGTGACCAGCTCCGGATACATGCCGGCGGTCTGCTCAAACAACGTTCGACGCAGCGAAGTCTCGGTGACGCCAAAGCGCTCCGCAACGCCCGGCAGGTGCCAAACCGGATCGATGGCGGCCTTAATCACACCAACCTCACCACCCTCGTGAACCACCACACCGTCTTCGGAAATTCTGCCCGTCGCAATGGCCTCACGAATCTCAGGCAGCATCAGACGCGCCTTGGTGATGGCAATCGTCGGACGAATATCCAGTCCATCCTCAATCTCGGCGCGGAAGTCTTCGGTCACTCGATGGCCCCAAGGATCGAGCGAGACGATCGTGTCCGGTCCCACCCACTGGCGGTGAGGACCGATCTCGATGAGTGGGCCCGTGTCTTTCAGGTCGGGCCTTGCCTCCGGATCCAGTGTGCCGGATGAAACCGCAAGGGCACGGTAGACCGAATAGGCGCCTCCGTGTGCACCGATCACGTTGCGATCAACGCGCGCTGTGGTCGAGCCAATCACTGGGCCGCGCACGTCTATGCTCGCCGCACCCCATTCGATGGGATATCTATGCGGCTTGTCCCCCGAGGGGTGCGACGTTAAGCGTATGTGACCTGGAGGATTCTTCGTCATTCTGGATGGACGCGGCCGCCGGGGGGCAGCATTGAGTGGACAGTTTCCGATTGAGTCGGTAGACCGACCTTCCGACGTTAATCTACCCGAGCGTTGCCCGGAAGTGCGCCAATGCACACTTGGGCCGCTGGCTGGGGCCTTGGCAGCCGACTAAACACATCGCCGCCGTGATCGGTGCTGCGAAGGTCCCCGGCGCCTCGGGCTACTATAGCTGTTAAATCAGTGACTTAACATGCCGCGTTGCCCTCCGGCAAGACGCGCACGATGAGATGACGTGCGGCCGCGTGGCTCTGGAGCGACCCTGCGCTCAAATGGGGGCTGATGTCCAAAGGTCCAGCGCCACGGCTTTTCGTGATGCGGTTCGATGCCGGCAGGAGGCACGAAAAGGCAGTCTCCTTCTGCGCAGACTATTGAATCCCACCTCGCCACGACAATCGTGGGTCGGCGTCCGGCAATTGCGCTGAGCTCATCTCGCGCACTGAGCAGAGCGCGCCGCCGGAACTGTTCTTGTTCGCGAACCCAGCCGATTGCGTCCACGGCGCCACCGAGCGTCAACTGTGTTGCAGCGCAGCCTGGAAGCAGAGGACTCCGTGCGCCACCAAGGGCATAATCACAGCTTCTGCTCGCCTCTCGACTAGGGACAAAGCCAATGAATGCTGCCCATCGCCTGCCGGTACTTTTATCCGCCCTTATCGCGACCACGCTCGGCGTCCCAGCCGTCGCCGCTCCCAAACTTCTCAGTGACGTGCCGCTGGTGTGGAAACCGACATCCCAAATGAATTTCGGTGCGGTCCAGTCTTCGCTGTCGAAAATTCAGTTTCAGACTTTCAAGGACGTGCGCAAGGAACCGGCGCTGATCGGCGAGAACCACGAAGATTCGACTCCGAAGCCCGTCACCACGAAGGATGATGTGGGAGCCTTCGTGACGCCACATATACGAGAGATATTCGAACGGGCGGGTTTGAGCACCGTAGATAGTGGCGGCAGCGTCATTATCACGGGCGAAGTGCGGCAGTTCGACGTCGATGAGACCAACACCTACAAAGGAGACGTCGTGCTGCACATCGTGGTCACTTCACAGTCCGGCAAGTCGCTGTGGGAAGGCAATACGACCGGTTCATCCAGCCGATTTGGCCGCTCTTACAAACTGGAAAATTACTACGAGACCCTTTCCGACGCCATCGTTGATGCGACTGGATCGTTGTTGCAGAACTCGGGCTTCCAGGACGCGCTGAAACACTAAAGCGCCGGAAGCCGCATCATGGACCAAAGGCGAGTGAACGAGACGGGTAGCTCGCTTTATCAGACCATGCTCGTCGGCCTGCTCGGCGTGAACATGGGTATCGTGTTCCTCGACCGCAGCGCCTTCGGGCTCCTCGCGCCGATGATCCAGCCCGAATTCTCCCTTAACAATACCCAGATTGGGATGATCACCGGTATTCTTGCCGCCACCTGGGCCCTCTCGAGCTTCGGGCTCGCACGGGCCGCCGACCTGACCGGCCGCAGCAAACTGCTGCTGGTCGCGGGCACGGTGATTTTCTCGTTCGCGTCGATCAGCTCAGGGCTCGCGGTCGGTTTTCTGACGCTGCTCGCGGCGCGCGCCTTGATGGGTATCGCCGAAGGCGGGTTGCCGCCGATTAGCACGCATATCGTCACCAGCGAGGTTGCTCCCGAGCGCCGCGGACTGGCGATCGGCATGCTCTCGACCATCGGGCTTTTCGCCATCCCGCTGTTGGGACCGCTGGTGATCATCGGCATCGGGACACTCTGGGGCTGGCGGCATGCTTTCTGGATTGCCGGCGGACCGGGCTTGGCCATGGCTGTTCTGATGTGGTGGCTCGTCCGCAATCCCAAGCGCGATTCACCCACAGCCGAGGTGCCCAAGGGCAGCATCATTCCGCTGGTGAAGCTTCACAACATCCGTTTCACGATGACCTTGGCCACGATAAACATGACCGTCTATGTCGGAGTCACCGGCTTTCTGCCACTTTATCTCGTCAATGTCCTGGGCCTGAGCAATCCGATGATGGGTGTCGTGGTAACCGCCCAGGGGGCAGCATTGGTCGCCTTTGGCTTTATTGGACCGATGCTGTCCGATCATTTCGGCCGGATACCGGCGATTATCGCCAGTTTCGTGGTCGCCGGGCTCGGCTGGCTGGTCCTTGCCTTCAGCGGCGGCTCGTTGCCACTGGCCTTTGCCGGCAGCATTCTGGCGGCCGGTTCTGCCGGGTCCGCCATCCTGATCATGAACGTGATCCCGGGGGAATCCGCTCCCGCGCATCTCAAGGCGACCGCGATGGGGTTCAACGCCGCATTTGGCGAGATGCTCGGCGCGGGCGCGATGCCGGTAGTGATCGGCTGGGCAGCGGACAAGGCCGGCCTCGACATCCTTCCCTGGGTCCTGATCGGCTTCGCCGTGCTGGCCATCGTGGTGACGTTTGGCCTGCGCGAGACGGCACCCAAGTTGGTCCCCACGCTGTTAGGCAGAGCTGCCTGACGAGACACAACGGTCCCGGGCGAGTCTTCAAGGCGCTGTAAGCCCTGACGCGCGCAGTCTCATACGTATGCTAAGACCTGCCGGCAACTCGATAAGTAGCTTGGGCGAGCGACTCGATGCCCTTACCGTGCGCACAGGCACCTGGCGTCTGGTGGGACTTTTGTCCTTGGGCGGCTGCTTCGAGTTCTATGACCTGTTCCTCACCGCCTACCTCTCGCCGGGCCTCGAGCGGGCCGGAATCTTCCACGCGCACGGGTTGCTGCCAGGCCTTTCGGACCAAGCTACCTTTGCGGCGGTCACCTTCGCCGGTTTGTTCGTCGGCACAATCGCCTTCAGCCAGGTCGCCGACCGCTACGGGCGCCGGCTGATCTTCACGGTCTCGCTGCTGTGGTACTCCGCGATGACGTTCCTAATGGCGCTGCAGAACACTGCTGCCGGAATCGACCTGTGGCGCTTCATGGCAGGCATCGGCATCGGCGTTGAGCTGGTGACGATCGACACCTACCTGGCAGAGCTGCTGCCGCGCCGAGTACGCGGCCGTGCCTTCGCGTTCAACCAGGCCATTCAGTTTACGGCCGTGCCGATCGTCGCACTGCTGTGCGCGCTGCTGCTGGACACCCATCTGCTGGGGCTTGAGGGCTGGCGCTGGGTAGTACTGATCGGCGCCAGTGGGGCTCTGTGCATCTGGCAGCTGCGCCGCAGCCTCCCCGAATCCCCCCGCTGGCTGCTGCAGCAGGGTCGCGCCCGGGAAGCCTGGGCGGTAGTTCGGAGTCTGGAACGCCGCAGCGGCATCACCCCCGACAGCGCGGAACCACTCGAAAGTGAACCTCCCACTGGTGCGGCCACGGGGCAGCTCGCCGAGATCTTCCGTCGCCCCCTGCTCGGCATCACAGTGATGCTGTCGGTATTCAACTTTTTCCAGACCGTGGGCTTCTACGGCTTCGGCAATTGGGTGCCGAAGCTGATCGAGTCCGGTGGCTCAAGCGTCGTGCAAAGTCTCAACTATGCCGTGGCAATCGCGGTCGCCTACCCCGCCGGACCGCTGCTGTGCATGCTCTTTGCCGACCGCTTCGAGCGCAAGTGGCAGATCGTCGCCGCCGCGGTGGGCACCGCCGCCACGGGGCTGCTTTTCGTGCGCCAGCACGGGGCAATAGCGCTGATCCTCTGCGGCGTACTGATCACGCTGTGCAACAATCTGCTTTCCTACGCCTATCACGCCTACCAGAGCGAGCTGTATCCCACGCGAGTAAGGGCTCGCGCCGTGGGCTTCGTGTATGCCTGGAGCCGCCTGTCGACCGTGTTCACCAGTCTGATGATCGGATTCGTGCTCGGGCATTTCGGCACCGCCGGCGTGTTCACCTTTATCGCCGCGAGCATGGGCGTGGTGTGCCTTTGCATCGGCGTGTTCGGTCCGCGCACGCGAGCGCTCTCATTGGAACAGATCGCGAGCTGACCCTACTGAGGTGACTTCGGCTGATTAAATCCATGCCATACCCATTGGAGTGCCGAGCCAAGGGTTTGGGATAGCGTCGCCGGATCCACATGACCCGCGTTACGAGAAAACACAAACTGGTACCCATAGCCCTTGGCCGCAAGGGCCTTGGCCATGTTCTCGCTGGCCAAGACCCAATCGTGCATGCCGTCATCCATACTATTGATGGGATACCAAAGATCGCGGTCACCCACTTCAAACCAGACGCGCATCGGCTTGCGCGCGTTCCTCGCTATCAGCGGCGATCCGAGGACCATGTCGGTGGGCGTCGGAGCGCCAAAGCCCCTGGCGTTCAAAACCAGTCGTTCTTTCAGACCTGCCCAAGGACTGTGGTACTCCCAGGCGCCACCGCGCAGTGCCGTGTTGTGAGGCCACTGCTGATTGACCATCGTAGGTGAGTAAGCGATCACGCGGTGATACAGCTCCGGGTGAAACCAGGCCATCGAAAATGCGGCCGCGCCACTGGAACTGAAGCCCATCGTCGCCCGCGCGTCAGGATCGCGGGAGAGCCTCACGCCTGTCTTGCGCTCGACCAGCGGGAGCACTTCGTGTTCAACGAAGTCTGCGTAAGTACCGGAGACGCTGTCGTATTCGAATCCGCGCTCACTTCCCTGCGCGTCCTGGCCGCCCGCCTGAATCGTTACGGCAATCATTGGCGGAAGCTTTTTCTGCGCAATTAGGTTGTCAAGCACGGTAAAAATCGTCTCGTCCGTGCGTCCTCCTCCGTCGCCCACAACCATGAACGGCGCCGGGCCGCCGCCAGATAATTGCCTCGGTACGTAGACGGAAACCGAGCGAGTCCAAGTGCCGGGATGGCTCGTGGATACTATGAGGTTGGACGGATCGTTCGAGAAGGTGATCTCGGATTCCAGAGAACTGTCACGCACGAGTCCGGGGCTGTAAATGCCACTGTCTTCCGATGTCATCGCAAACGTCGTTACCCGCCCTCTCGGAACGTGTTGGACGCGCGCCTCTGGCGCCGGCCTATGAGTGGGGCCGATGATGAAATTGCCCGTCACGTCCACACCAGGCACCACGCCATCAGGAAGTTCGGTGGCAGCCGGGTAATTCGGATTGTGTGGGTCACGCGTTGGCGGCAACGACTTGAAGTCCAAGCCGCTTAGATCGATGAAGAACGGTGCCGCAGGATCCTTAGTGTTGGCCCCCATCTTCAAACCCGGTGTCTGAGCCGTAGCGGCACTCGTGAATAGCAGGCTCGCTACCCAGCAACTAGCCAATGCCGTAATTGTCAGGATGGCGACAGACCCGCGGACTGGGGGCGTCGCAATGCGCTGATTGAACCATCGTCTTCTGCGCCCGATCTGGCTGCGCAACATCAATGGGGCTCAATCAATATGAACGCGATTGAGTTTCGAGCAGCCCGGGCACTTGACCAATGTCTTAAGTTCAAGCTCGAACCATGAGCGACCGCAGTCACAGCGAATCCGGTACATGCACTGCGCGGTCGCCAGGCTCAGTTCTTCCTCTTGAACCTGTATCCCTGTGGAATCCGGTGCCGCCATTTGCAAGCGCGATCGGATCGTTCGCACCTTGCTCAGCGGCGCATCCATTTCTTCCTTCACGATTATTCTCTCCTGGAGCGTTCTGATGCGCTTCCTGCGGATGACGGCTCAAAGGTGTCAGCTCGATCTCCAGTGGATTGCACGGAGACCCCTGTTTCTTCTTAATTCTTATCAGAAATCTAAGGCCTCTCCTGGATTATGTCAACCGTGGGCTTGGCCAGCCGGGTAAGGGGTGTGCCACGCTACTGAACCGCAGGCTCGGCTGCGGTCTTCTCCTTCGACCGGATGCTGGAGCCTCAGGATAATCGATAGTGCCCTATCAGCTTGGTCAGGCTCGTCGCCTGCTCGTTCAGCGCCGTCGCCGCAGCAGCAGCCTCTTCGACCAGCGCGGCATTCTGCTGCGTCATGGCATCCATGGCCGTCACTGCCCTGTTCACCTGTTCGATCCCCGAGGCCTGCTCACGGCTCGAGCCCGCTATGTCGGCCATCACGTCCGTCACTTTCTGCACCCGCATCACAATCTCACCGAGTACTTCGCCGGACTCATCGACGAGCTTTGTTCCCTCATTCACTTTGCGCACTGAATCCTGAATCAGTGCCTTGATCTCCTTGGCTGCCTTGGCGCTGCGTGAGGCGAGGTTGCGCACCTCCGAGGCGACCACCGCAAAGCTTTGGCCTTGCTCGCCGGCCCGTGCCGCTTCTACCGCCGCATTTAGCGCCAGCAGATTCGTCTGGAACGCGATTTCATCGATCACCCCGATGACTTCGACAATCTTGTTGCTCGCCGTATGGATTTCGCCCATTGCCGCCACGGCCGCACCAACGACTCTGCCCCCGCCTTCTGCCTTCTCGCGTGCTGCCACTGCCAGCTGACTAGCCTGCGCCGCATTGTTCGCGTTGTCCTTCACCATCGCTGTCATCTGTTCCATCGTGGCAGTCGTCGCCACCAGGCTGGAGGCTTGCTCCTCGGTACGGCGGCTCAAAGCAAGGTTGCCGCGGGAAATTTCCTCGGCCCCGATCTGTACCGCATTCGAGGTCGTCGTCAAACTGGCGACAACTTCCATCATGGCCTGGATCATTGAATTTACCGACGTGGCAAGCGCCTTGAAGTCGCCCGACTTGTCGTTGATCCTCATTCGCGCGGTGAGATCACCGTCCACGGCACGCCTCATGACTTGCTCTGTTTCGGCTACGGTCCTCGAAACGCTGTCGATCAGCTCATTGATGCTTTGGGCCAGCAGATGCAGATTGCCGCTCTTACCATCCATCGCAATACGCCGATCACTCGCGCCGCCGAGCACCGCCTGGATAACCTCCCGGGACTCACGCACCGCGTCATCCAACGCCCGCGCCTCGGTGACACGCAGCGTAATATCGCGCCCAATACCCACGAGGCCTGTCACAGCGCCCGCCGCATCGCGCAGTGGTATTTTGGTCGTCTCCAGGCGAACGAGATTGCCGGCCGGATGACGGCATTCTTCCTCACGGGCTAACAGCGGCTTGCCTGAGCGGATCACGGTCTGCTCGTCCTCGTGATAGCGGGTCGCAAGCTCCTTGGGATGGAAATCGAAGTCATTCTTCCCCAACAGGTCGCTCGGCGCCTTTGCGCCCATGATGCGCGCCTCCGCGACATTGGCTAGGAGGAAGCGGCCATTCACATCCTTCACGTAAATCAGATCAGGAAGATTATCGACGAGTGTTCTCAGCATCGACCCCTCCCTGGCGGCGGCGATTTTCCTGGCCTGCCATTTGCGGGCAAATAGGTACACCCCCAGGCCCAGCACCAGCGCAAGCACAACGCCTACGGCGTAAACCACGTATTCAGACATCAGGGTTCCTTCTGCCCGCGCGCATGTTGACTTACCGGGAGGTCAGTAGTGTCTTGGGCAGTGCACCAGACTTAAAGTCGCCGATCGCGCGAGCCGCAGCGATGCCAGGCGTATGGCGTCAAAAGTTCGGACAGGCGGCCCGGGAAAGGACCGCGTACAGCTCAGCGCGACCCGCGCTCCAGCACCGACTCGCCCGCCCGGATGCGTCGGCTGTACTGGCTGAGCACATTCTTGATCTCGCGGCTGCCGACCGTTCTCATTGGCGCAATGTAGCCCCATGTGTCTACATAATCAACGAGCGCAAACCGCGGGGCCCAGACCGCGTCCTCCCAGGCAGCGTGGTCGATGCTGCGCGCTTGCGCTTCGAGCGTCAGATTTGTCTGTCACTGGAGCATCGGCATTGCTTACCGCTAACCGTCTGTCTCCGGACAGCAGCAGCAGGCAAACAGCAGTAACGTCGCCAACACACTACGTGCAGCAACGGCCCGATGTCGTAGCCATCGCCACGCACCATTCTCATCACACCACCAGGAGCCTCCATGAGAACCCCCTTAATCGCTTCACTTTTGCTCGCGACGGCAGTCGTTACGGTCAACACGCAATCCCTTGCGGACGATCACGATAGCCATCAGTACGTCCATCATGAGGAGTGGAAGAAAGGCGCGAAGATGCACGACGAGGATTGGAAGCGCGGCGAGCACGTCGATTACAAAGAGCGGCATCTACGGGCGCCTCCGCATGGCTATGAATGGCGGGAGGTGGACGGCAACTACGTACTCGCGGCGGTGGTCACGGGAGTGATCGCATCGGTGGTGGCGGCCGAGGTGGCTGCGCGCTGAAGACCTAAGGCAGTGGACGTCGGTGTCATAGGACTAGGTGCGATGGGCAGCGCCATGGCGAGGAACCTCGCCGCTGCCGGGCACCGGGTGAAAGCCTGGAACCGGTCAGGTGGGGCGATTACGGACGTGGCCATGGTCAGCTCCCCCGCAGCTGCGCTCCAAGACGACGCAGCGCTGACGATGTTATCGGACGATGCCGCAATCCGTGAGGTACTGCTTGAGCCCGGCGTGCTGGATGAAGGCCAAAGCCGGGCTGGTCCATGTGGTGGCGTCCACCATTTCGATCGGCTTTGCCAAACATCTCATGGAACTTCACGCAAGAAGCGGCATTGGCTATGTTTCCGCACCGGTCCTTGGGCGCCCCGATGTCGCGGCCAAAGGCGAACTCAACTATGGTGGGCGGTGCGCCGTCGGCGATCGACAAAGTCCGTCCCGTCCTCAAGGCGATCGGGGGACGGATCTGGGACATGGGAACCGAGGCGCCGACGGCCAATGCCGCCAAAATAGCCTGCAATATGCTGATCGCCATGGCGATTGAGGCCATGGCTGAAGGGGTGGTGCTAACCGAAAGCAACGGCTTACCCCGGGACCGTTATTTCCGCATCGATCTAACAAGGCGTCAATCCCTCGCACCGGTGAGTCTCGGGGCACTGCATTCGGCGCATGGCCTGGATTTTGTCGATGGCAAGCTCTACTTCACGGCCGAGACCAATAAGGTCATCGGACGCTTTGACCCGGCCGGCGGCGCGATCGACTGGGTCCTGGGGACGGGTCAGGACCGCACGCACATGATCCGGGTTGCACCGGATCTGAAGCACATCTACACGACCAATGTGCGCTCCAACTCGGTGTCAATCCTGGAGAGCACCACGCGCTCGGCGTTCGGGCCGCCTCCCCCCACTCCTTCACCGGGGTCTGCCAGTCCGACCCGTGCGCCGACCGTGACGGTGTGGGACCAGAGCGTGATCCCTGCCGGACGCGGCGCCGAAGGATTCGATCTTTCGCCGGACGGCCGCGAGCTATGGACCGCGAACGCTCAGGATGGCACCGTGACCGTGATCGATCTTGCGCGCAAACAAGTGGTCGCGACATTTCCCATTCCGGTGCAAGGTGCCAATCGGTTGAAATTCACGCCCGACGGCCAGCACGTGCTGGTCTCGGCGCTGGGACACTTCGGGACTCCCCAGCCGGATCACGTCAATCTCATAGTCATCGATGTCGCATCAAGAAAGACGGTCCGTACGTTGGATCTGGGTGGCGGGGCGGCCGGTATGCTCATTGCGCCCGAGGGATCGCGGGCCTTTGTGGCCGTGAGCGGCGGCGGCAAGGTGGCCGTCATTGATCTGCACACTTTCACCCTCAGCGGGCAGATCGCGCCCATGGGTCAACCGGATGGCCTGGCCTGGGTCCATGCCGGCCCCAACAACTGACGCCGCGAGAAACTGCAAAAGGTCGGGACCGCCGCGGCTACCAGTCCTCGAATCGAGCCCGTGTGCGGTTGATCACATTGCTCAACGCAATGTTGCGTCGCATTGTCGCGAAGAACCGGTTCATGCGCTGCAACTACTTCTGCTTGATGGCGCCAAGATGTTGAAAATACTAATGGCGCACAAAGTTCCATTGTGTATTTGTGCGCTACCACCCGCTTTATGCAATACCGCTCGGCCAAACTGCTTGCAACACGGCAAGTCGTGCGACGCCAACGTCGTCCGACGAGGCCAACCGGTCTTGATCATTTGGCTTTCAAATGAACGTTGAGACCTGAATCACACATTGGCAGGTGCGCCGTTGCGTACTCAAGTGGTCGGTGATTCAGCCGATACACGTTATGGTCACACCGCAGGCTCGTTTTTTTTATTCGGAGGATGGCATGGATATTCGGATCAAGCGAGCGATGATGGCTGCTGGCATCGCGACAGCGATGACGCTGCCGCTGTCGAGTCAGGCATCGGATGGAACAATCACCTTTAATGGCGCAGTGACGGCAAATACCTGCTCGGTCAGTGTCAACAGCGGCGCCGCCAACGCCACCGGCGGCCCCGCCGATGCGACGGTCACATTGCCCACCGTAAGCACCGCGGCGCTCACCAACGCGGTGGCTAGCGGCGCAACGGCGGCGAAAACCACCGCGGCAGGAACGTTCTTCAGCATGACCGTCAGTGGCTGTACGGCCACCCCGCTCAATGACTTCGGGGCGGGCGCGCCGACTTCAGTTTCGATATATTTTGAAGCAGGCCCAAATGTTGATTCGCTGACCGGCGGTCTCATCAACGCAGCGGGCAGCAATGTCGAGGTGAACCTCTACAACGCTTCGGCCGCCTCTATCGTGGGCACGCAAATCATGCCCGGCACTTCGACCAATCAACCCACAGCCCAGCTCATGGGGAGTGCGGGTAAACAGTGGTTCTATGCAGGATATTCCACTGCGGGCCACAACCTAGCCGCAACACCAGGTGCGGTGAGCACTTCGGTCACGTACTCGATGGTCTACAATTGAGTGCCGTGACGACCATCTGACGGCTGATGACCACCACAGCACCTGTCCGATCAAGTATGGCGCAGCCGTGGCGGCGGCTGCGCCTGCTGTCACAAGCCGCTGCGGCGGCACTTTTCGCGGCGACATTCTTTACGGCCGCGCCGCGTGCTTCGGCGGGAGTCGTCATCACCGGCACTCGGGTAGTGTATTTGGCGGTCAAACACGAAGTGACCATCGACGTCCACAACCCCGGCGACACGCCATCGCTGGTGCAGGCTTGGCTCGACGCGGGGGACCCGCTTGCCAAGCCGGGTGAATCAAAAGTCCCCTTCGTCATGACGCCGCCCTTGTTCAGGCTCGATCCGACCAAAAGTCAGAGCCTGCGGCTGGTTTACACGCATGATCCGCTGCCCCAGGACCGCGAGTCGCTGTTCTGGCTCAACGTACTCGATATCCCGCCGCGTGCGAACACGAATCCGGATCTGCCTAACCAGCTGGAACTGGCCTTCAAGCACCGCATGAAGGTGTTCTTTCGGCCGACAGGGCTTTCTGGCTCTGCCGCGGATGCACCGGCGCAGCTGAAGTGGAAGCTGCGGTACCAGGACGGCAAGCTCGTGGGAATTCAAGCGAGCAACCCCACTGCCTATCACGTCTCGCTGACCCAGATTAGCGCCACGGTGGCAGGCCATTCGCTCATAGCCAAGGCGGATATGGTCGACCCGTTTGCCAGCCGCAGTTTCGATCTGCCAGATCCGGTCACCGCACCCAGCGGGGCCGTTGCCCTGGACTACTGGTTCGTCAACGACTACGGCGGCAACGTAAAAGCCACGGCTTCTGCGTCGTCGGCGCCCTGATCCGAATGATGCCCCCCCGTGGCCACTTGCGACGGGACTTCCCGACCGATTTATCATAATCTGCTGAGCGGATCCGCCCAGCGTTGGACGTTCGCGCTGCTCGCGCTGTTCCGGGCGTTTTCCTCGGCCGCCGATCCTGCCGCCCAGGTTGAATTCAACCCCGCCTTTCTTCAGGGCACCACCAAGGTCGACGTTTCGCGCTTCTCACGGGGCAATCCGGTGCTTCCCGGCGACTACACGGTCGACCTGCAGGTCAACGACAAATGGATGGGGCGGGCTTCGGTTAGATTCATTGCCCAGCCCAACAGCGACATCGCCCTGCCGTGCATCGATCGGCCACTCGTTGATCGGATCGGACTGAACTTCGAGAAGCTGTCCGCGTCCGCGCAGACGCAGTTGCGCAAGACTGTGTCCAACGGCTGCATGGATCTGCAGACGATGATCCCGCAAGCCACGGTGGCCTTCGACCTGTCCCAGCTGCGGCTCGACATCACGATTCCGCAGGCCATGGTGCTGCACAAGCCGCGCGGCTACGTCAGCCCGGAGTTCTGGGACAGTGGCGTACCGTCGGCCACATTGGGCTACGACCTGAACGCTTATCGCTCCGCGACCTCGTACGTGACCACTACCGATGGTCACCTGGACCTGTCGACGGGCATCAACTTCGGCAGTTGGCACCTGCGCCAGAGGTCCTCCATCGACGTGACCTCCGTGGGGCCTACCACCTACCAGAATGTCGCCACCTATCTGGCGCACGATATTCCGGCGATCCGCAGCGACCTGACGGTGGGCGACAGCTTCACGGATGGCGCCGTCTTCGACAGCTTCGGATTCCGCGGCGTGTCCCTGGCGACCGACGACCAGATGCTGCCGGATTCGCAGCTTGAATACGCCCCGGTCGTTCACGGCATTGCGCAAACCAATGCCCGCGTCGTGATCACCCAGAACGGCAACACGATTCTGGAAACCACCGTGTCGCCCGGAGCCTTCGAGATCAACGACCTGTACGCCACCGGCTACGGGGGTGACCTGCACGTCACCGTCTATGAGGCCGACGGTACCCAGAACACCTTCACGGTTCCATACGGATCGGTGGTGCAGCTGCTGCGCCCCGGCGTATGGCGCTACTCGCTGACCGCCGGGGAAGTGGAGCAGCCCTCCTCCACGGGAACCGAGCGGTTCGTGCAGGGCACGCTACAGCATGGCTTCAACAACTATCTGACCGGCTATACGGGCACTGTGGGCGCACAGCATTACCGGGCGGGGCTTGTCGGTATTGCCCTCAACACGGCGCTGGGCGCGGTGGCTGCCGATGTGACCGAGGCGCAGACCACCCTCACGGATGCCTATTCCTCCAGCGGCCAGAGCCTGCGGGTCAGCTACAGCAAGCTGGTCCACCAAACCCAGACCAGCTTCGTGGTCTCCACCTACCGCTACTCCTCCGGCGGTTACTATTCCTTCAACGATGCGCAATCCGCGGAAGCTGCGGTGGCCGCCGGCTCCAGTCCCGGGACGGTCGAGCGTGCCCGAAGCCAGTGGCAGATCAATATCAATCAGACCTTGCCGGGCAAGTGGGGTAACTTCTATCTGTCCGCCTCGGTCCTCGCATACTGGGACGCGCCCGGTACCGCGACCGAGTTCCAGAGCGGCTACACCAATCATGTGCGACTCGGAGGGATGAGCCTGAACTACAGCATCTCGGCCGCCCGCCAAAAAGATGCCTTGACCGGAAAGCCGGACAGCCGCATGCAGATGAACTTCTCACTGCCCCTGGGACGTTCGCCGCACACACCCCTGATTTCGACCAGTTTCGAGCAGGACACCACCAGTGGCGTACGTAACCGCGGTGCACAGGAATCGATCAATGGAACCTGGGGTGCGAACAACCAGTTGAGCTACAGCGCCTCCGCGACCCAATCCGCGGGGAGTGACTCCTACTCGGCCAGCGCCCAGTACACCGGTACCGACGCCAGCGTCTCCGCCAGCGCCAGCCAGGGCAGCGGCTACTCCCAGCAATCCCTGGGCGCGACTGGAGGGCTGGTGGTGCATCCCGGGGGCATCACCCTGGCCAACCAGATGGCCGATACCATCGGCGTGATCGAGGCTATCGGCGCCGAGGGGGCCCGCGTAACCAACAGCATCGGCACTATCATCAACGCCTCCGGTTATGCGGTGCTGCCCTTCCTGATGCCCTACCGGCTGAACAGCGTCAACATCGATCCGGGTGACACCGTCTCACAGGATGTGGAGTTCAAGAGCACCAGCGAGTCCGTCGCGCCCCGGGTCAATTCTGTTGTCATGATCCGCTTCCAGACGGTGGGCGGCCGGGCTATCCTGATCAGCGCCCACCTGCCAGATGGCTCGGTGGTTCCCTTTGGCGCCAGCGTCTACGATGCCCAGGGCGGTGAGGTGGGACTGACCGGACAGGATGGAGGTATCTATCTGCGCGGAATTGCGGAGTCAGGCACCCTGACGGCCCGCTGGGGCGACGCATCCGATCAGAAGTGTTCCTTCAAGTACAAACTGCCCCCAAAGCACAAGGGCGATGGCCCTTTCGTACGCATCGACGCCGCCTGCACACTCGCGGCCCCATCGTTGAACACGCATAACGGCGCCGACAGCGCCGAACTGAACGGCATCATAGGACAGCGTTAATCATGAGGCGCGCGATACGTTGGTGGCAGAACCTGCTCACGCTGGCCGTGATCGGCCTGCTGCTGATCGCCGGCACGCCCGCCACGGCCCAGACGGTGAATTATTCACCCCCTACCTTGGCGTTTTCGCCCGCGGGACCCTACTCGGTCCCCAGGGACGCAGCCGTCGGAAGCCAGGTGGCCCGGGCCATGGTCACCGCCACCGCCTCGGGAATCACCTGTGCGTTGATCCAGACGGCCACGGTCAATGGCACGGAAATCTCGGCCGGGAGTGGTGTGTATCAGACCAGCGTGAGTGGTATCGGGGTCAGCTTCTATGTCGTGAACGGCGGTAGTCAGACGCTCATCACTTCAACCGGAGGCTATACCTCCGGGACCATCAGCGCGCCGGGCAGCGGCTCGCTCCCGGGCATGCAGGCCAATCTGATCGTGACCGGGCCGGTGGTATCCGGCTACTCGCTCACGAGCCTCCCCAGTGTGACCGTGACATTCACTCCCACGGGCGGCTGCAGCTGGAGTACCGGAATTGCCAACACCCTCGCCACCAGCGCCAGCAACAGTGCCGTCGTGCCGATCACCTGTACCGTCACCACCCCCACGGTAAGCGTGAACCTGCCCGTCGTCTCGCTGAGCACATTGGGCGCGGTCGGAAAAACCGCCGGCGACACTTCCTTCCCGATCGGCCTGAGTTGCGCCGCCGGCGCCAATGTCTATATCACCTTGAGCGACGCCACCACACCCACCAACACCACCTCACTCCTCACGCTTGACTCCAACACCACCGCCCAGGGCATCAAACTGCGGATCCTGAACAGCGCCGGCCCAGTGGATTTCGGGCCGGATTCGGCCGCCGTGGGTACGACACATCAATGGTTTCTGGGCGCCTCGGGCAGCATCAACGGGATTCCACTGACCGTGCAGTACTATCGCGACGATACCAATCCCTCAGGCACCGGCTCGGCCGTGTTGTCCGCCGGCAGCGTTCATGCCCAGGCGACCTTCACCATGAGCTACCAGTAACTCCCCACGGTTGGGGCAGTCACGGTATCGTGCAAATGGCCGGAATCTGCCAATGTCCATTGGCATCCCGAATCAACCAGTAGACGGCGTCAATGTCGGCGCGACCGTTCACGCTGTACACCACATGAACCGGATAGCCGTAGAGGTTGGCCCAACCTGCCACTGCCGGTGAATACAGGGCTTCGTAGCTATTGCGCGGATGGCGCGCAGCCGCTATTTCCAGCGCCTTCCAGGCGAAGCTCCATTTGTTGCCGATGTCCATTTGCTGGATGCATGCCTTGATGGCAGCCGGCGCAGGCGCCGGTGCTGGCGTGTCATCCGCAACGGCCCATCCGCCGATGCAGAGCATCGCCATGCCCAAGAGCAGGCGCTTCACGGATAGTTCTCGAGGTTCAGATACGCCGCCTCGATGTCGACTTCCCGCAGCATGTCGTAGTAGGCCCAGTCCTTGTATTTCTCGAGCAGGAGTGTCCTCTTGAGATCAGCCAGGCTCTCACCCTGCGCCATGCCCCGCGTCACGCCGGCACGCAGATCCTCGAAATACTGCCGTCCCTCGCTGACATCCGCCTTGGTGAAGGTAACCGACCCGTGGCCTTGCGCCAGGATGTCAAAATCCAGACCCTCGATGGTCCGATAGGATCTGATCCATTCGGCCAGAGGATGTTGGTCGAACATGCCACAGCCGCTGGGCAGCGAGCGCATCGATGTCGTGACCAGCGCGTCAGCCGGAAAATCTGCCGAGAACACCACGCGTTCCGCAGGGAAGTAGACGACCGTGCCATCGTCCGCGTGATTGAGTCCTGGAAAGATGAGCTCGATGGTGCGCCCCCCGAAAACCAGCCTCATCCGGTCCGAATAGACGATGTCAGGCGGCACCACACCTTGCGCCAACCACCATTGCGCGGGGGTGATGTGTCCCGTATGGCCGCGATCGATGCTCTCGAAGTACCCGCGGCCCATGCCACAAATGCCCGGATGCTCCAGGGTTGGAATGGCAATCTCTTCGGACTCTATCGTGCCGTTGTGATTCAGATCGATCATGTTCCCGGGCATGTGCGGGAAGCGCCCATCCATGTTCTTGAGGATGCGCTCCTGTCCGACGATATGCGGGTGGCTGTCCGCAAAGACGCCGGCGCCGCCCACATGGTCCCAGTGACTGTGGCTATAGACGATATAACGCACGACTTTTCCCGGGAACCGGCTGGCGAGCTGGGCTTTCACCCAGGTTGCGAAGTCCGGGCTGATTGGATCGACCAGCAGAATGCCATCCGGCGTCACATAGACCAGACTCCACCAGTTCCCGTTGCCGGCGCGCCAAAGGTCGCCCTTGATCTGAACGAAGGCCCGTGGAGGTCCGCGGCGCTGCGCAATGGCGGCCGCCGGTGCCGACGCAGCCGGCCCCGGGGGGGCGGCAGGAACCGATTGCGCCGGAGCGCCCATGGAAGACACGGCCATCATGGCGCACACGACAAGCGACCCGCCGATCTTCACCGCCGTAATCCCCCCCTCTTCATCATCAGGTCCCGCGGCGCTGGCATCTTACGCCGGTGCTTGAAGCGTAGCGCCGTGTAGGAAAATGCCTACACTGGGAGCATACCCAAGATGCCCGGGCAACCGCTAGAATTCCGTTCAATTTCAGCCCCATGGCGGCGATCGAAGCGTATGCAGGCAACGGAACCATAATTTCAAGCTGCAGCAGCGCGGTCAGCTCGCACGTGCCGCGAGCCTCATACACAGACGGAAAACTCGGCGTGAGCGAATTGGCAATCGAACGAGCGAGGTCCACTAATACCCACGGCCGCGACTTCCTCGCGGGCGGGGGGGAGCTTGGACAGCTGATACGCAATTTCGACTGGCGGCAATCGCCTCTGGGCGTCCCCGAGACCTGGCCACAGAACCTGAGGATGGCACTGCGGATCATGCTCACCTCCCTGCAGCCGATATGGATCGGTTGGGGCAAAGAGCTGATCTACTTTTACAACGATCCATACAAATCGATCATCGGCGGCAAACACCCATGGGCACTCGGGCAACCGACCGCCGAGGTGTGGCGGGAGATCTGGAGCGACATTGGCCCGATGCTCGACACTGCGACGCGCGGAGGTCAGGGAACCTACGTCAAATCGCAACTCCTGGTCATGGAGCGCAATGGCTACCCTGAGGAGACCTACTACACGTTTTCGTACAGTCCGATTCCCAACGACGATGGCAGCGTTGGCGGGATTTTCTGTGCGAACAGCGAAGACACGCAGCGTGTGTTTGGTGAACGCCAGCTGTCGCTCCTGGGCGATCTGGCGGCCAGCACCGCGCACGCCCGCAATTCCCAGGAAGTCTGCGACCGGGCCATGGCGGCCTTGGGTAATAATGCGCACGATCTGCCATTCGCAATGATTTATCTGGGAGAGCCTGGCAGTTCGCACGCCAAGCTCGCCGGTTCATGCGGTATTGCACGTGGACATGCCGCCGCCCCGCAGACCGTCGCTCTCGATGATGGCTCGTTGTGGCCGATCGGCGCAGCCATCCGCCTGCAACGCCTCCAGGAGGTCGAGGACCTGGGCGCAAGGATTGGCGCTGCGACACCAACGGGCCCCTGGTCCGAGCCACCCAAGCACGCGGCAGTACTACCCATCCTGCCAACGGGCGAGACCGGCCGCGCCGGCGCGCTCGTAGTGGGCCTCAACCCGTTTCGCCTGTTCGATGAAAACTATCGCAGCTTCCTGAATCTGGTCGCGGGCCAGATTGCTGCGGCGCTCGCAAATGCCCAGGCATACGCGGAGGAACGTCGCCGGGCGGAGGCATTGGCGCAGATTGATCTGGCCAAGACAACATTCTTCTCCAACGTAAGCCATGAGTTCCGCACGCCGCTGACGCTGATGCTCGGTCCGGTGGGGGACGCGCTGAACGACGCAGCGGCGCCGCTGCCCGCGGTTCAGCGACTTCGACTCGAAACCGCCCATCGGAATAGTCTGCGGTTGCTGAAACTGGTGAACTCCCTGCTCGACTTTTCACGCATCGAGTCCGGGCGCGTCGAGGCGAACTATGAATCGACGCAACTCGCAAAATATACCGGCGAACTGGCATCCAATTTCCATTCCGCCACCGAAAAAGCCGGCTTGGCACTACACATCATCTGTCCGCAACTGCCGCAGCCGGTGCACGTCGACCGCGACATGTGGGAAAAGATCGTACTCAATCTCCTCTCCAATGCGTTCAAATTCACATTTGATGGCTCGATCACCGTGCAGATGCAGGCATCCGCCGACGGCCACGCCGCCGAGCTGATTGTCCGCGATACCGGGGTGGGAATTCCGCAGGCCGAGCTACCCAGGCTGTTCGAGCGTTTCCATCGCATCGACGGTCAGAAGAGCCGCTCTTTTGAAGGTTCGGGCATCGGACTTGCGCTGGTGCAGGAACTCGTCAGGATTCACAGTGGCACCATTCGCGTCCACAGCAGCGTCGGATCGGGTACCGAAATCACCGTCGCGATTCCATTCGGAACGGCACACCTGGCCGCGAGCCGCATCAGTGCGGGACGAGCGCAGGAGCCCAGCTCGATGCGCGCGGAAGCCTATGTTGAAGAGGCATTGCGCTGGCTCCCCGAGGCTGTTGCGGACGGCCAGGCGCCGAGCGCTCGGACCGACGACACCGCCGTGCGGCAATTTCCCGCGAAGATGGGCGGCGCCCGCGTTCTGGTCGCCGAAGACAACGCCGACATGCGGCATTACGTCAGTCGCCTGCTCGGAGCACATTGGCACGTCGAGGTGGTCCCGGACGGGGCGGCGGCATTGCAAGCCATCCGGGAGAACAAGCCGGATCTGCTGCTCTCGGATGTCATGATGCCGGAGCTGGATGGCTTTAGCCTGCTGCGGCAATTGCGGGCTGACCCGCAATTGCGTGACTTGCCGGTGATTCTACTATCGGCACGGGCTGGCGAAAACGCACAGGTCGAGGGTCTGGATGCGGGTGCCGACGACTACCTGACGAAACCTTTCTCCGCCCGAGAGCTGGTCGCCCGCGTCAATTCCACGCTCCAGACGGCCCGGATCCGCCGCGAGGCCACCAGGGATTTGCGCGAAAGCGAGTCGCGCTTCCGCAACATGGCCGAACATGCCCCGATGATGACATGGGTGACCGATCCAACCGGTTCACTCACTTATCTGAATCGTAGCTGGTCCGACTTCACGGGGCAGGCCCCGGATGCGGCTCTGGGTCGCGGCGCGTGGGAGGCAGTTCACCCGGCAGATCGCACCAGCTCCGAACAGATCTTCCTGGATGCTAACGCTGCACGGCGACCCTTCCGCCTCGAATACCGCCTGCGCCGCGCTGATGGAGTCCATCGGTGGGCATTGAGTGCCGCCGCGCCGAGGTTCGGGGACAATGGCGAATTTCTGGGTTACATCGGATCGGTTGTCGATATCACCGAGCGCAAGGAGGCCGAGCAGGTACTCGAACAGGCGAATGAAATTCTCGAAGCCCGGGTCGCTGCCGCACTCACGGAACGGGCCAATGCAGAAGCGCAACTGCGGCAGGCACAGAAAATGGAGTCCCTGGGGCGGCTGACGGGTGGAGTTGCGCATGACTTCAATAACGTCCTGCAGGTAATCGGTGGCAATCTGCAACTTCTCGGCCGCGACGTGGCCGGGTCCGCAAGTTCCGAGCAGCGGGTACAAACGGCCGTTGCGGCGGTGCAGCGCGGCTCCAAACTGGCCTCACAACTTCTGGCCTTTGGCCGCAGGCAGCCGTTGGCCCCGAAAGTCGTCAACCTGGGTCGACTGATCCGGGGAATGGACGACATGCTGCGTCGCGCGCTGGGTGAAGGCATCGAAATCGAAACAATCGTTGCCGGAGGGCTTTGGAACACATTGGTCGACTCCGTGCAGGTCGAAAACGCCCTGCTCAATCTCTCTATCAACTCCCGTGACGCGATGGATGGCCATGGGCGGCTGACCATCGAGGCCGGCAATGCGTATCTGGATGACAACTACGCCGCAAGTCATTCCGAAGTGGCGGCAGGACAGTATGTGATGCTGGCAGTCAGCGACACCGGTTGTGGCATACCCGCCGACCTGATCGATCGCGTGTTTGAACCCTTCTTCACCACAAAACCCGAAGGCCAGGGCACCGGACTCGGACTGAGCATGGTCTATGGCTTCGTGAAGCAGTCCGGGGGCCATATCAAGATCTACAGCGAGGCCGCTCAGGGCACGACCATGCGACTGTACCTGCCGCGCGCCAGGCAGCCGGAGGACCTCGAGACGAGCATCGCGACCGGTCCGGCGCTGGGCGGGATGGAAACGGTGCTGGTGGCCGAGGACGACGCGGATGTGCGCACCACCGTCGTGGACATGCTCTCAGAACTTGGCTATCGCGTTCTGCAGGCGAAGGATGCACAGAGCGCCTTGACCGTCATCGAAAGCGGGGTACTCATCGACCTGCTGTTTACCGATGTCGTGATGCCCGGGGCACTGCGAAGTCCGGAACTGGCACGCAAAGCACGGGAGCGGCAGCCCAATATCGCGGTACTGTTTACATCCGGTTATACGCAGAATGCCATCGTGCATGGAGGCCGAGTCGACGAAGGCATAGACCTGCTCAGCAAACCCTACAGCCGCGAAGCGCTGGCCCGTAAGATCCGTCATGTCTTGCACAATCAACAACAGCGAACCCTTGCACTGGCACGCTCTTCGCGCCATGCAGGCGCAGCAATCGCCCCGCAGGAGAGTGCACCGAATGCGCCCAACCTGCAGATTCTCCTGGTGGAGGACGACCCGGATATCCGCGAAGTGACGGCGGTGATGTTGGCGTGTCTCGGCCACAGTGCGACCGAAACCATGAACGCCAGCGCCGCGCTTGAACAGTTGGCCGCGCGCACATTTGACGTCCTCGTCACCGACCTGACATTGCCGAATATTTCGGGCCAGGAGCTGGCGCTTCGTGCGCTCGCGCTACGGCCCGGATTGCGGATCGTGTTCGCTTCCGGCCACGACAGCGTGCCGAGGTCCGGTGATCAGGGTGACCTGGAACAGGCGATTTTCCTGCAAAAGCCCTTTGACGACAAACAGCTGGCGGCGGCATTGGCGGCTGCGACCCGGCGGCTCCCCGTGTAGCAGTTCCTGCCCCATTGCCGCCACTAGCACCCCATGAGTTTCATCAACGCCGCTATCTCAATCGTCGCAAAGTTCGAAAAAGTGTCTGAGACCGCGTAGGGCAAAACAATCTGGTTGTTGTGTCGCATCGCCCCGCAGGTATAAACGACATTGGGCACATAGCCTTCGCGTTCGGAGGGTTCGGGATTGACCAGCGGCTCGCTTGCACGCCCAAGCACCTTTGACGGATCATTCTTGTCGAGCAGAACGGCTCCAATAGAGTATTTGCGTACCGGGCCAACCCCGTGAGTCAGCAACAGCCAGCCCTCATCGAGCTCAATCGGTGAACCGCAGTTGCCGATCTGCACGAACTCCCACGGGAATTGCGGCTTCAACACGGCAACGCCGCTGTCACTCCACGTATACAGGTCATCCGAGTAGATCAGGTACAGGTTCTCGTTGTCCTGCCGCGCTATCATGGCGTACCGACCATTGATTCGCCGCGGAAACAGAGCCATGCCCTTGTTCCTCGTTGCAGCCCCACGCAGCGGCGACATCCGGAACTTCAGAAAGTCGCGTGTTTCGAGAAGCTCGGACCTGATTGCCTTGCCGTTGTAAGCGGTGTAGGTCGCATAGTACGTCCGTTCTCCGTCTTCATTGAACTCCACGAAACGGGCATCCTCAATGCCATTCGATTGGGAGTCCGTGACCGGGAAGATCACCCGCTCACTCAAATCCTCCGCGGCACTGAAGGCCAATTCCACTACATCCCCGTTCGGACCGGGTTGCCGTGTGATCAATTTCGGGACGGATGCGAGCCGCGCCGAGGCATCCACCGACACGCCGCCGTCGGCAGCGACGACCCCTGATCGGAATGTCAGTGACGAGATATGTCCCTCGCCGACTGCACGCAGGCTGAGAATGAAGCGGCGTGCTCCGGGTGGGGCGCCCGCCTGATCGATGTGGGAGACGATGCTCGGATTGAACAGTGCCGCCGCCTCAAAAGAGTATTCATTGAGGAAATACGCACCAATCAAGCGCCGCTGGTCGACCGTGAAGGTGCTGTGTTCCGCAAAGGCATCCTCCATTTCATCCGCTCGCGCCTCAAATGTCGCCAGCAGATTCCGGTGCCGCCCCTGGAAGTTCTCCAGTACCTCCGCCAGCAAGGTCGCCGCCACGCCTGGATCAAGCGCCAAAGCCCGGTCGACAATGTGGTTCGCCCGTTTCTTGTCGGTGACATTCAGATCACGCGGTTCCACCGCCGGTTTGAAGGGTCGTACTACGACTCTCGCTGGATCAGGGCGCAAATACAGGCTTTGGCGGTTGAGAAACTTGGCCGGTGGCAAAGACAACCTCGACTTGATTGGGTATGAGAACGAGAAATCAGGTGCGCAACGTACGCACAGGCGCTGATCTGGTGCTGATTCCCTCGAGGCGGGCGAGCTGGCGAATTTCCCCGAGACTCAGCAGGTAGGAAACAACGGATTCACCGCCCCGATTTTCGTTGGCCCGGTCCGGATGCAGGCCATCGCGACAGGCCCCCAACTCCCGATCGATCAGGGGTGCCGAAAGATCATTCTTACCAAAAAACCAGGCAAACGCCCGTGTTGCGTCGGCTCTCCATTTCGGATCGCCGTCGGCCCGCCAGGCCGCAAGACACGCTGAGATCGCGGCGGTGGCTTCGAGGGGCTGCTGATCAAACGCCCGTGGCTGTCGGCGCGTGTCGCCGAAACTCTCCGATCCGACCGGTCGAAACATATCCGAATCGGACGTTTGCAACTTCATGAGCCACCGTAAGGACCTGAGGCCTGCCGCGACGTAGGCCTCAATCCCCGTTGATAGACCCGCAGCAATCAACGCGTGTGGCAGGCGGGCATTGTCATAGGAAAGTCCAACCTCGAACCATACCCAGTCCGGCGTCTCGACAGCCGAAAGGAGCGCCATCAGCCTGTCGGCGAGCAGTATCCGCAGCTGGCCGGCTGCCGAATCCTCTGCGGCGGCGACGCAGTATCCCTCCAGTCCCAGCAGCGTGAAGGCCCAGGCCCGTGGCGAATGAAAGGACTCGACAGCCGGAAGAGCCGCGGCGAACAAGGCCAGCGCCCAGCGCCGACGCGACGGACTGGCGTCGCTGCGCGCGCATTCACCCAGGGCCCACAACGTGCGGCCGTGGCTGTCTTCCGAACCCCTCTCTTCCAGCCAGCGCCGATCAAAACTCATGAAATTACGAAATCTCCGCGATTCGGGGTTCCAGGCATGCTGCACAAACGCTGCCAGGCGCGCGGTGAGCACTTCCGGCAGACGCTGTTCGCCAGGCACGTTGAGCATGCACGCCACGAGCAACGCCCGGGCGTTGTCGTCCACACAATATCCATGGGAACGATCCGGAATAGAGTGAACTGCGTGCTGGAAAAGGCCGGTGTCGTCGCACATCGCCACAAAATGTCCGACTTGCATCTGTGGCAGTGTGGAGCCGTCGATCTCAAGAGCCACCGCGCCTTGTCCGCCGACCACTTTCAGCGAGGGTCGATGGCTGCATCTCTCAAAGACGGAGAGGTAGCGCTCGGCAGTGCGCTCCCAGGTCATCGAACGGCTGTTCGCATAGGAGCCCGCCCGCATGGCATTGCGCCTGGCTTCATCGGTCAGCAAGTCCGCGATCTCCGTGCCGATTGTCGCGGCATCGCCAAACGGCACGAGAATCCCGCGCCCGTCTGCCAGCAGCTCCCGAGCGTGCCAATACGGCGTGGAGACGACGGCTTTTCCGAGCCCGAAACTGTAGGCCAGGGTACCGGAGGTCATCTGCGCTTCATTCAGGTAGGGCGTGACATAGACGTCGCACATCGCGATGAAATCAAGCAGCGTCGCCCGATCGACAAACTGGTCCAGGAAAACCACGTGTCCCCCCAGGCCCAGTGCCTGCACACGAGCCATCAGCCTTTGGCGGTAGCCCTCGCCTTCCTGCCGCACCAGGTTCGGGTGCGTCGCGCCGAGGACCACGTACACGGCGTCCGGCCGGCGTTCCAGGATCGCGGGCATCGCGTCGATCATGACTTCAATGCCCTTGTTGGGCGAGAGCAGGCCGAATGTCAGGATTACAGCCTTGCCGCTGAAACCAAGCTTTGCCTTTGCCGAATCCGGCTCGACGAAGTTGAAGTCGGGGACTCCATGCGGAATCACTTCGATCTTGTTCCCCGGAACCGCGTACACCGTGCCCAACAGTTCCCTGGCCTTCTCTGCCATCACCACGACCTTCGTGGAGGCATCGATGATCCGTTTCAGCACATCGCGTTGCGCGGGTTTAGGCTCGCTGAGCACGGTGTGCAGAGTCGTGACGACCGGCATGCTCAATCGCCACAGCAGTGCCAGAATGTGACTGCCCGCATCTCCGCCAAAAATCCCGAACTCATGCTGCAGACTGACCACTTCAAACTTGCGCGTATTCAGAAAGTCCGCGGCCTGCACATACTCTTCCAGCTTGTCATCATTGACCTGAAGGTGGACGGCACTCGGATATTCATAGATGTGGCCATGATCGCTCATGGCCACAATTCCGGTCTCAATGCCGGGGCGCAGACTCGCAATGGCCTGCTGTAGGTCGGTGGTGAACGTTGCAATGCCGCAGCGGCGCGGAAGTGAATTGCCGATGAAGGCAAACCGGCTGGCTGGAGTCATCGTACCTCCCATGTAAGGTGTACGAACGGGCCGGCTTAGGACGCGCGAAGATGGCTGCGAAACAAGACGGGGTGAAAGCACAAGGCTTGGTCGATTTCCAGTCTACAGCAGGCCGGGCCGGCGCAGTGCTGCGATTGAAATTTGGTCGATCCGGGCCGCGCTATGCGGCCGGCTCCTACAGCGGAAACTCCAAATCGGTCCTTGCCTTTACATTCCAGCTAGGGCGGAAGCGCCAATCCCGCAAAGCTGGTTTCCCGGTCAAAACCCGGACGCCAGCGCAGGGACATCAAGGCGAAGATCAGGCCCAGGCACGCCCCTGCGGCAACATCTATCAGCAGATGCTGCTTGATGGCCAGGGTCGAATACACTATCGCGGCGAACCAACCGGCGTTGATGAGGCGCATCTGCGTTGGTACGCGCATTGAACGCAGCACTTCATCCACACGAACAACCGTGAAGACTGCGACCGCCACATGCATTGATGGACACGCGTTGCTGGATTCGTCGATCCGATCCAGCATCACAAAGCCCGGGAAGTTGGTTGTGGCCAGCGCCAATCTGGGCACTTGAGTCGGCCAAAAATAAAATATCCCGAGGCCGCTGATACATAGTCCGCACAGCCACAGCCCGTAAACCGTGAACTCCCGAACCGTCCGCTGCAGTCCCGGACCGAAACCTATGTATATCCACACCGAGACATACGCCAGCAGCGCCGGGGCCTGAAATGGAATACTCAGGTCCAACGCCGTTTGCGGCATCATGACGGGTGTATACGCCGGATGGCGCTGCACCCAGAAGTAGCCGATGAAAAACAGTCCCGTGAGCAAAGTGGTCGAGATTGTGGTTCTGAAGAAACCATTGCGGATCCGGTCGCATAGCTCAACCGCCCACGGCGCCAGATAGCCCGCCGCTGCGGAAGAAGGAATCCTGTTGTGCTCCAACAAAGGGTCGCGCACGTCGAAAAGCCTACGCACTCTCATGACTTCCGTGAACCCACCGATAGTATGTAGCAGGAAATAGGGAATGCGGCACAACAATCCGTGCCGAACGGGCTATTTTTCGCCAGATAGCAAATTGCCCGGCGCGCAATATCCGGCGGCTTCGTCCCAAGTGACGCATACGACGGGTAGCTTGTCCTCAGCGGCCGCGTTGTTCAGAAGTCTGCCAGAATCGTCCTTCTCCGGTGGCATCGCTGTGCGCATTGCCTGCGAGTAACACTGGTAGGCGGTCAAGGTAACGACCGTTTGCCCCGCCCAATAGCCCGTCGTGATCTTGACTTCATGCACTGACTTCCCGGCATCAGCGCATTCGGAGTCCCCTGGAGAACATCCCATCATCAAGATGCCGGGCGGAATGCAGACATAGTATTGTCCGTCGATTGGGTTCACCTTGCCGCCGATCGCGGTCACTGGCGAACTGAATGCAGTCAACGCTAACAGCGACACCAGCATGGGAACTACCTTCGAAGCGGCCGCCAATGGCTATTTTGCCCGCGAGGAGACATCTTCCCCACTTGCGACCGACGCATCAAGGGCCAGCGCGCGCCGCCGATCGTCATTGGCGTCCTTGAGACGCCCCAGCCGCGCCGCCGCGAGCGACCTGTTGTAAAGGACCACGGGCTGATTCGGGTCAAGCTTCAGACTATCAGAGTAGTCGTTAAGTGCCGCGGCATAATCGCGCAAGTCGAAATGCACATTGCCCCGTCTGAAATAGGCGGTGACGTTTTTCGGATCCAATTCGATGACCCGACTGTAGTCGACCAGACTCTCGGACATCGACTTGCGCGCATAGCTGGCCTGCGCACGTCCCATCAGGGCTGCGAGGTTCCGTGGTTCGAGCGCCAGAGCCGCATTAAAATCCGCCAGCGCTTTGTCCGTCTGCTGCAAGTGCACGAGGGCATTGCCACGATTGACGTACGTCGGTGCCATGGGCGCAAGCTCGATACTGCGGCCGTAGTCGTGGATTGCGCCATCCAGATTTCCCAGTTTCTCCTGCGCCACGCCCCGGTCCAGGAACGCAAGACTGTCGGAGCCGTCGTTGGCAATGACGCGGTCGAAATCCTGTAGCGCATCATCAAATCGGGCCAGCGCCAGATACAAGATTGCCCGGCTGCGCAGTGCCGGGGATTTCGGGTCGAGCCGGATCGCCGCGCTCAACTCGGCGATCGCCTCGTTCGGGTCCTTGTCCTTGAGCAGCCTCCCCAGAGCCGCGCTGGCGGGTGCAAAGGCGGGTTGCAGACGCACAGCCGCGCGATAGTCCTCCACAGCCTTGTCGATCTGGCCGCTGCGCTCGAAGGCCGTGCCGCGATTGTACGCCGCCATGCCGTTGCCAGGTTCCGCGCGGATCACTTCTGACAGATCTGCAATGGCCAGATTTATCTCGCCGGATCCCAGATACAGCGTCGCCCGGTTCGAGTATGCGATCCGATCCTGTGGATCGAGTGCGATGGCGCGACTGAAATCCGCAATCGCCTTGTCGCGCTCGCCCATGGTATGCAACATGATTGCGCGGTTGTCGTAAACCACCGGGTCTTTGGGATTGATCTTCAATGCTTGATCATAATCCTCCAGGGCGTGCGCGTAATCGGACTGCGACGCGTAGAAATATGCCCTGCCCAACCAAACCTGCTCGTACTTTGAGTCGCTTTTTATCGCGGCGTTGAAGTCCTGCAATGCGGCCTGCTCATCGCCACTTTGCTGGGAGGCCTGGGCGAGTGACAGATAGATTTTTGCAATTTCGTTCTTTTCAATACCACCCTTGTCGATCACCACCGCGCAACTGGACTTGCGCTTGCTCGGCGGCTGACTCTGATCAGCGCAAATCGCGAAGTTTTCCCGCAGCAAGAGCAAGTCGTTGTAATTGTTCTGCGCCTGCACAGCATCGAATGGCGTCGCGCCCAGCCCGATCAACACCACCCATGTCGCGGCGGCTGCCGATCGAACCCCCAAAGGAAGTCTATGGATCCGCCATTCCATGCGTAAAGACCGTCTCGCTGCCTAAACCACCGAGCCGCTCCACACTTTCAATGTAGTCCTGGGCCTTGGCCTGTTGGGCGGCCAACTGCGCGGGTGTGAGGCAGATCGTATGTCTCTCCAGGTGCGAGCCCGTAGCCACGTCGTTCCGGCAATAGAGCTCCTTTCCGCTCATCACGACGCGCGTATAGCCCGCGTAGGCGCCCAGCGTGCCATGCAGTTCGGGTAGCGGTAGCGGCCCAGGGAGGACATTTTGCGTTGCGGCGGCCTTTCTGTCCGACGCATCCGGCATGGCTCGCGGTGGCGCCAACCCAATCGATACCGGCGCGGAGGATATTTGCAGCGCGCCAGAGGTAACCTGCACCGGCGCCGAACTGGCCTGCACCGCTGCGGGCGAGGTCCCCGGAGGTTGCGCCGCGCGTAAAACGGATGACACCGCACCCACGAGAATGACGAAACAGGTGGCCGCCTTCATACCGCCTCGCTCGCTACCGCGCCAAACCCCAAAAGGAGGCTATCTCCCGCTCTTCATGACTCCGCCCTGCGCGCCGAAGACGCTGGGACCGGCCAGCGCGTTGTACTGCACGTCCTCAACGTACTTTTTGGCCCTGGCTTGTTGATCGGCCACCTGCGCGGCCGTACGGCAGACCGTGTGTCGTTCCGTGCGCGAGCCCGTGGCCACGTCGTTCCGGCAATACAGTTCCTGGCCATTTATCACGACGCGCGTATAGCCCGCATAGTCCCCCAGCGTGCCGTGGAGCGGCGGTAGCGGCCCCGGGAGGACGTTTTGCGTTGCAGAGTTGCTTTCCGCCGCGGCCGGCGCCGCTCGCGGCGCGGCTAACGTAATCTGTACGGGTGTGGAGGAAATTCGCAGCGCACCAGAGGTAGCCTGCACCGGCGCCGAACTGGCCTGCACCGCTGCCGGCGAGGTCCCCAGAGGTTGGGCTGCGTACAAAACGGATGCGGCCGCACCCAGGAGAATGATGAAATACGCGCCCGCTTTCATGCCGCCTCCCTCGTTTCACAGTGTTACAGGCTACCACCATTTAAACTATGGTCCTAATACCCGGCAGATCGCCGGGGGGGCTTTTCGGACGGGATTCCCCGCGGAATGTTAGGAATCGCACAGTTTTCAAGGTTGCAACTGGGTTCTGACCAGCGAAGCTGCGAGACTTGCGGTTCCGGAAGGAGACTGCCCCGTGACACCGCTAGTCGTTTGCGCCTTTGTCGTCATAGTCGCCCTGGGCTATGCCATCACGATCTACAACGGGCTCATCCGCGTGCGCAACGGAGTCGAGCTCGCCTGGTCGAATATCGATGTTCTTCTGGTCCAGCGCCACGACGAATTGCCGAAACTGATCGAAGTGTGCAAGGGCTATATGCGGCATGAGCGGGAGACGCTTGAATGCGTCGCGCGCGCCCGTGCCAGTGTCGAAGGTGCGCGCAGTGCCGGCAACGTTGCCTCGGTAAGCATCGCGGAAGGGGCTCTGCGCACCGGCCTGGCGGGCCTATACGCGGTCGCCGAGCGATACCCGGACTTGAAAGCCAACGACCTGTTCAGGAACTTACAGACCCGCATCAGTGCGCTGGAGACGGCGATCGCCGACCGCCGGGAAATCTACAACGACGCCGTCAATGCGCTCAATGTCCGGCTCGAATCGTTTCCGGATTTGCTGATTGCGCGACCCTTTGCCTTCACGGCGGCACCGATGCTCAAATTCAGCGGCAGCCAGACCAGCGATATCGATCTGAAACCCGTCTTCGGCGGCTAGCAATGGCTGGGCACCCGGGCGAAGGGTATTGGATCTTCGCCGCGCTGTGCGGTGTGCTGGCGCTGCTGGCCCTGGTCGCCTGCTTTTCGCGACTACGCCGCGACCGGTTTTTCGCCGACACCCCGCTCGTGCCGATCCGTTCTGCCGCACAAGGCTACGTGCGGGTCGCCGGAATCGCCCGCTCGCCGCCGGGTGAAACCATGCGCTCGCCGCTGACGGGTCGGCCATGCGTGTGGTGGGACTACCGGGTCGAGGCCCGGGAGGAAAATGCCAAGGGCGAGGCGGTGTATCGCACGATCGAACAGGCCACGAGTGTTACCCCCTTCGTACTGAACGACGCGGACGGCGAATGCCTGATTGGTCCGGTCGGGGCTGAAGTGACAGCCACGTCCAACGAGCGATGGTCGGGCATGTCGCGCCATCCGGGCGGAACACCGCGTTCTCACGCAATACTCGGCATGGTCGGGCAGGACGACTATCGGTTCCAGGAACGACTCATCGCAGCAGGGACGCCGCTGTCCGTACTGGGCGAACTGCGCTCGCACACGGAGTTCGGCGCGGTAGACCAGAGGACACAAGAGCTTCTGACCCAATGGAAACGCGACCAGCCCGCACTGCTGCGCCGCTTCGACCGAAACCACGATGGCCAAATCAGCCCGGAGGAATGGGACGCGGCACGCGCCGCGGCCCATGCCGAGGCGGAGTCTACCGTGCTGCACTCACCGATCGAGCGCGTCGGGGTGGTCGCACAGGCCAGTCATGGCGAACCTTTCATCATTGCTCCGCTTGATGGGGAGCATCTCGTACGCCGCGAAAAACGCAATGCGCTACTGTTTCTGCTCGCCAGCATTCTGGCGATTGGCCTGGGCCTGTGGGCGCTCTCAAAGACCGAAAACTACCAGCCCGACTCCATCCGGAATGGCACCGAGGTCAGCACGGCTTCGATCTGGCGGATCCTGCCATCCTCAACCTTGAATACTTCGGCAATGTAGAACGTGATGGGCTGGCGGAAGGTTGGACTTACGTCCACTTGCTGATGATCCAGCGTGCGCGAGAACTTCGCGTGCGTGCCGTCATGGTCGAAATAGCCCCAGCCAAATGCCAGGTTCTTGGTGCGATCGACGATGGCGAAGCGCCGCTCGCGGATGTTGGTGACGATGACGGAAAAGCCGGTGTCGAACTGCGACTTGCAGTCCATCCACTGCATCGAACCTTTTGCTGAATCGGGATTGTTTGAGGTGACCGTCCCGTTCTCGCGCCGCTGACACAGCGGTGAAAACGGCACGTTGGTCCCGCTCTTCTCATCGGCCATGCCCGTAAAGTAGCTGTTGCCGATGTTCGCCAGCTGCGCACGGCTCAAGCGCTTGTCCGGCGGCACGACCTGCGCCATCAGCGGATGTGGCTCCGTATTGCCCTTGTTCACGGCTCCCGGCGGCCCGGCACCCGGACCTGGGCTGATGCTTCGGTTGATCAGGGTCTCGATCTGGGAGATCTTCTGGTCGTGCTCCACCTTGATGCGCACGGCAAACCAGTTGTTATTGCCGTTCTCGCTGATGCGACCCAGCAGCCCGACCTGTTCGGCCTCCTCATCGATTACATCCAACCGGTAGGTCGGCATGGCGGAGGCGGTCTGCCACAGCCCATCGCCCAGGTTGAGCCGTACCCCGTTCTCGGTGTATTTGACGTTGCGGGCCACCGCCATCTTTGCTGGATCGTGGCTGACCAGCGCCTGCAGGTAGCCGTTCATCACCCCGGCCAGGCAGTCGCGGTTGCAGGCCGGTTCGGCGGCACCGGCACTTGCGGCCTGTAGTGCCAGCGCGGCCGCAATTCCGACGATTGTCACTCTCATGGGAGGCTCCCGTTCGTGCATTCGTGGACGCGAGGCTAGCCGTTCTCAATCGCGCCGTCGAGTCACCACGAATGCCTCATCGTTGAACCACAGCCCGCCATGCTTCTGCAGCACTTTCTGCGTCGCCGCCAGGTACGCGCCAGTGGTGACGACCGCATCAAGCCGCTCGTCCTCGATCTGATTGACGTAGATGGCCGCGTTCCAGGCCGCAAACAGCGTCGAGGTACCGATCCGGTCGCCGATCTCGGACGGTAGCGTGTGCATTTCGTAGCGAAACACAGCTTTTTCATCGGGCAGCGCACTGAAATTGAATTCACGGGCATCACGCGCCAATTCGCGACGCAGGGTGCTCAACAGCTCGTGCCGTCCGACCTCGAAGGGGCGCTCCTCGGGCCATAGTTGCTGGATGATTTCCAATCCCGGGTCGTGTCCGCAGGACTGGATGGCGAGCAACCGCCCCCCCGGCGCCAGGCTGCGTGCCAGCGGCATCAGAATCTTCTGCACCTTGAATTCGGCGCCCATTCGCGCCCGCCAGGGCTGGGAGGCGAGGACCAGGTCGTAATGTTCGAATAGCCGGCCGGGCTTCGGAATTACCGAGTCAAGCAAGAACTTGTGATCCTCCCGATAGATCACGAGTACCGTCGGCCGCACGACCTTGGGATTGCCGGTCTTGGGGCTGGGGGTCGTCTGCCAGCCGCTGTCGAGGATGCCGCCCAGCTCCTCGATCTGTTCGGCATACTCGTGCGCCGTGGTTCCCGTGAGGCGCACCTCCTGCCAGTTGAGTGCCGCGGCCGCCTGTGCATCGCGCGGCATCAGCCGAGGTGCCTCGGCATAATTGAGGTTCGTCACCACGAAGACCGTCGCGGGATGCTCGAACAGCCGGTCCGGGAGTTTCTCCAGCCCCAGACGCACGTCTTCGAGGCTGATCTCCTTGGCGACCACGAATTGCGGAATGGTCGGAAACAGCCAGTGCGTGGCACGCATGACCCGCGTGATCACCGTGCCATCACCCATTCCCGCATCAAAAATACGCACCGCCGGCGGGGTCGGCCGCAGCAACGTCACCTCATGCGTCGCGCGATGCGCGATCGCCGATTTTTCGTTGCAGCTGGTGACAAAGGCCAGATACTTCTGGCGATTGTCGTAGAAACGAAACGGAGGGGAGGATTCATCTGTCATGCCCACACCACAGAATCAGAAATGGTATTCAACGTCGACCCCGTAGCGACGCGGCAAAGCCCGCCAGAGGAATCCACCTGTTGAGAACTCCTCATTGTAGATCTTGTTGGTCAGATTCTTGGACCAGGCGGTGACCGACCACTTGTCCGCCTCAAGTCCCGCGCGCAGGTTGACCAGGTTCACCGGATCACGTGAGGTCACATTGTACGGATCCCAATAGGTGCGACCGATTTCCTGATAGTCCATACGTATTATGCCGTTGAGTCCGTCGCGAATCGGCTGGCGGTACTGCGCACCGGCATCGACCGAGTTCTTCGACACCAATGGCGCCTGGTTGCCCACGACGGTCGGATCCTCCATATGGGTGATCCTGCTGTCCGTGTAGCCGAAGCTCGCATACAGGTCAAGCCGGTCGGTCGGCTTCGCCGTCAACTCCAGTTCGGCGCCCTTGTAGCGGGCGTCGAGATTACCGAGATTTTGCGTCGACGTCGTCGAGTCGTAGAAGAAGAAATAGCCATTGTGCGAATTGGTGTCGAAGACGCTCAGATTTGCGCGCAGCCGATGATCCAGAAGTTCACTCTTGACACCTACTTCCGAGGTGTCGTCAATTTCGGCTTGGAACAGATCATGAACGCCTTTTTGTCCGTCGGCCGCGGCAACGGCTCCCACGCCGGTTTGGTTGAAGCCGCCGCTGCGGAAGCCACGACTCCAGCCCCCATAGAATGTGAGGTCGTCGGTGGGCTTGTAGCGCAACGTCGCTTTCGGTTCAGCCGCGCCAAAGGTGGCGTCGCGCACCTCGCCGCTGGTAGCGGTCGGGTCGGGAAGGAACTGCTGCGGTGTGTCGGTCGTATTCTGACGCTCATCGCGGTCGTAGCGGATGGCCGCATCGATCTCCCACTGCGAGGTGATCTCCCAATTGAAGTCGGAGAATACGGCCCAGGCATTGTTGCTCTGGGAATCCGCGAGGAAGGTGACATTGGTGTTGGTCGCGAACGGATTGGTCGGATCGACCAGGGGGGTGTAATACACCGCCGGAACACCGTCACCGCGATCCACCAGATTGCCCGTCGAGATGAAGCGGTCGGTGTGCAGCAGATATGCGCCCGCTATCCATGAAAAACCATCACTCTTCAGGGACGTGAACCGCACCTCCTGGCTGTACGTCTTCTCGTCAATGAACTGGCTCTGGCTCTCATCGAGCGACCCGCCGAGGGAACCGGGTACGAAAGTGAAGAAGTCGGTATACGCAATGGAGCTGGCGATGGGGCGGAAATCGTAGGCATCACCCGTGTCGATTTCCCGGGTATGGTTATAATCTGTCGTTGCAGTAATGGTCCCGTATTCCTGGTTGAAATCAAGCTTCAGTGCCGCATCGGTGATGGCGCGGTGATCCATGCCCAGATTGTTGGTCTGGATCGGACTGGTGACATCGTTGGCGTTCGGCGGCGTCGTGAAACTGGTGAAGACATTGGCCTCGTCACTGCGCGGAATCACGTAGTAATAGGCGGTCGTGTTCACCTGGTTGTACAGGAACCGGAAGTCCGCGCTGAATGCGTCAGAAGGCTTGAACAACAGTCGCAGGCGCGCGGAGTAGTCCTCCTCCGGATCAGCCTTTTTGTCCAGATAGGTATTCTCGAGGTAGCCATCGGTATTGTAGTAGTTCACCGATGCGCGGTACCTGAGCGTCCCGGCGCTGTCAATCGGGCCGCTGACCGCAATCTGGCCCTTCTCGGATACGCCATTGCCAACACCAGCAAGGGCATTGCCCTCGAAATGGTCGGATAGGTCCGCTGTCGTGATGATAATGGCGCCGCCGATCGCATCGCGACCATAGAGCGCGCCCTGCGGCCCCTTCAACACCTCGATCTGCTTGATATCAACCAGTTCCTGGTTGAATTCATAGGGATTGGTTTCCTCCACCCCATCCACCACGACCGCGACCGAGGGCTCGCTGTTGCGCGCCTGCGAAATTCCACGAATCGTGATGAAGGCGTTGCCGACGTTTTGAACCTCGACCAGCGACATGTTCGGCACCATCGCGATGAAGTCGCGCGGGTTCTCGATGCCGGCGGCGTGAATGTCCTGGGCCGTGAAGGCATCCACGGCAATTGGCACATCCTGGAAGGACTCACTGCGCTTGCGCGCCGTAACCACGACCTCTTCCAGTTTTGTCGACGTGTCCGCCGGCTCCGTCGCCGGGGCCGCTTGCGCCATGACCCGTGTAGTGACCGTCAGGAGAGCCGGAACCGCCGCCAGCACCAGAAGCGGACTGATTCTGCGTATTGATGCAAACACATTACCCCCTACCAGCCGGAAATTGTTATTTCGCATATCGAAATCTGCGTCGGTATGCGAAACCATAGTGGCCTTTGCTTTGTATCAGCGTCAAGCACTCACAAATGTGCGGGTGCGCAAATGGACGTAAGCTTCACAACCCCGCGGCGATCACTGCAGCACAGCATGCCCGTACCTATGACCTCGGCCGCAAAGATCCGTCAAGGCCCCGAACATTATCTTGATGTGGCAGGTATCCGGCTGCGTTACCGGGACGAGGGTGAGGGAGCGGCCCTCATCCTGCTGCATGGCTGGACGTTCGATCTTCAGATGTGGGATCCGCAGGTGGCCGCGCTGCGTGATGAATTTCGGCTGGTGCGCATGGATCGGCGCGGTCATGGGCTATCCGGTGGAGTGCCGGACAGCGCCCTGGACGCGGCGGATATCGCAACCTTGTGCCGCCATCTGAAATTGAAGTCGGTGGCGCTGCTGGGCATGTCGCAGGGGGCCCGTGGGGCGTTGCGGTTCGCCAGCCGCGAACCGCAGCAGGTGACGGCCCTGATCCTGGATGGCCCGCCGAACCTCGACCCAGATGCCATCGACGAGGAAGTGCCGCTGCAGCACTTCCGCGAGCTGGTCAGGCAGGGCGGCCTTGCGGCATTCCGCCGGGAATGGAGCAACCATGCGCTGGTGCAACTGTGTACGGAGTCCGCCGCGCTGCAACGACAGGTGCACGCGATGATTGCCCGGTATCCGGGGCGTGAGTTGCTGGAGCCCAGTGCAACCACGACTGCCACCGCGCCATGCAACTTGAACCTCATCCGCGCCCCGACGCTGGTGCTGAGCGGGGCCTACGACCTGCCGAGCCGCATGCAGTCGGCACGCAATCTGTGCGCCCAATTGCCCAACGCCGAGCATGTCGTCCTGCCGGATGCGGGCCATCTGATCAATCTTGACCAGCCGGCCCACTACAGCAAACTGTGCCGGGCCTTCCTCATGCGGCACGTGCATCGGCCTGGTCAGTGACTCATTGACCGGCGAGGGAACTTGGGCCGATGATGCCCGGCATAAGAAGTCGTAAGACTTAAGGGGGAATGATGTCTACCGAACAGCGCTGGGATGTCGGCTACGAATGGAAGGCGATCCTGATCATGAGCCTTGCCTTCGGCCTGGTCGGTATCGACCGATTTATTCTGCCGCCGCTCTTTCCGGCGATGATGAAGGACCTGCACGTCAATTATCAGGATCTCGGCAACCTGGTCGGCGTCCTGGGCGTGGCATGGGGGCTGTCAGCGATTGCCATCGGCAGCCTGTCCGATCGTCTCGGCCGCCGTAACGTCCTGGTACCGGCCGTCGTGATTTTCTCGCTGCTCTCGGTGCTCAGCGGCATGGCCACCGGCCTGATGAGCCTGCTGGTGATCCGTGCAGTCATGGGCGTGTTCGAAGGACCGGTCGCATCAACCGGCGTCGCGGTAGCCGTGGAGGCCTCGCATCCTGCGCGCCGGGGCATGAACAATGGCATCTTCCAGTGCACGGTTTCGCTGTTTGGCAGCGGCTTTGGCCCTATCCTGGCGACCCAGCTGCTGTTGATCACGACCTGGCGCCATGTGTTCTGGATCGTGGGCCTCCCCGGTCTGATCGTCGCGGTCATCCTGTGGTTCGTGATTCGCGAACCGGCGACCCTGCATGCCCAGCGCGGCACCGTTTCACCCGCGCGCGCACCCTTGTCGCAGCTGTTCAAGCACCGCAATGTGCCCCTGGCGATGGTGACCCTGCTGTGCGCCATGACGGGAATTTTCGTGCTCTCGGCGGTGATGCCGAACTACCTGGTCGACTACGTCAAATTGACGAGCACGCAGATGGGCATTATCACCTCTGCCATCGGCTTCGGCGGTGCACTGGGCCAATTCGGCCTGCTCACGGTCTCCGACTACATTGGCCGCCGCCCCGCGACCGTGCTGTCTTTCGTCATCGCCGCGATATTCCTATGGCTGTTCATTCATGCCGGATCGAGCCTGCCGGTGCTCTTTGCGCTGTTGTTCGTGGCCGCGATGTTTAACTTTGGCGCATTGGCGATTCTGGCCGGCCCGATTCCGGCCGAAGCGGCACCGGTGGGCCTGGTGGCCTCGGCTGCAGGCCTCGTCATCGGCGCGGGGGAAATCTTCGGCGGCGGCGCCGCACCATCGATTGCCGGCGCGATCGCACAGCATTCGGGCATCCAGTACACGCTGTACTTTGCGCTGTGCGGTCAGCTGCTTGGACTATTGCTCGCGCTGTTTCTGCGCGAAACGGCACCGCGGCGCACGCGCAATGCCGCCGCGGAACACGTCTCGGCGCTGGACCGGGCGGCTACCAGCATCACCTAGCCGTGTGCGGCTACGCGCGCCCGACCAGCGAGCGCAGCAGCCGCTGTTCGGCGCCGTAGGGGTCATTGAGCAGCACGCATTTATCGTTGAATACCATCGTCGCGCGACGCGTGTTGTCGTACGGCACCCACACGTCCGGCAAGGTCGGGTGATTCGGATTTCCAGTGCGTGCGAACGCGACCCAGGCGCTGCTCATCTGTTGGGCCAGGGGCAGCCGATCCGCACCCGAGCCGGTCATGGATTGGCACGCATCGACGTTGTCGAACACAAAGGGTATTTCCAGCGTGTGAAACGTGCGCAGCTTGCCCTCGCGTACCGGCGAACGCCACGTGAAGTAATACTGGTAGACCTGCGCCTGCGTCTGCTCCGCCTTGCGTTCGGCTTCGAGCAGGACGCCCGCGCGGAAGGTGGCATCGGAGGCCATGATGAGATACAGATCCGTATTGGCCCGATCGGGTCGTCCGCCACGATAGGCCGCAATCGCCCGGTCCACATCCGCATCGCTGGCGGTGCGCAGCAGCTGTTTCAGCCTGGCATGAAACGTGGCGTCATCCATCGGTTCCAGCGGCTGGCCCGGAAAGAAGGTGACCTCGGTTTCGACCGTACCGATCAGCAGGGGCACGCTGCCCGACAACGTCGGTGCCCCTGGATCGAACGGGTCCGAAGGCAGGCTCTTGCCATCCACGACCGGCCCAAAATTGATTGGTCCCCCGCTGCCCTCGTTGGCGGCCTTCAGCAACTGGTCCATCGGCACGTGCTGCAGCTGGTCGGCCTGGTCGGGCTTGAGATTCAGGCGCGCCAGAAGACGCTCGGCATTCTTGCTCGCGGCATCGCGTGAAATCCCCTTCACGTCGGCGCCACTTTGCACGATCGCGCGCTTGAAAAGCCCGTGGGCTGCAGGCATGGCCATCAATGAGCTGACCTTACCGCCGCCACCGGATTGGCCGAAAATAGTGACCTTGCCCGGATCGGCGCCGAAGCTGGCAATGTTGTCCCGCACCCATTCGAGTGCCGCAACGAGGTCCAGATTGCCGACATTGCTGCTGTTGGCGTACTGCGTCGAGCCCAATTCCGCCAGATACAGGTACCCGAGCGGCCCGAGCCGATGATTGACGGTCACGACCACGACATCGTGCTTCTTGGCCAGCTGCATGCCGTCATAGCAGATGAAGCCGCCGGAGCCGCTCGTAAAACCGCCACCATGCAGCCACACCATGACGGGGAGTTCACGAGCACGATCGAGCGTGGGCGTCCAGACGTTCAGGACCAGGCAGTCCTCACCCATCGGCTCGTCGCGGTCCATGGCCTCCACTTCGGGCGGCACGAAGCCGTGAAACAACGACAGCAGCTGCGGCGAACGGTGTCCGAGCTGGGTGCAGTCGTGTACGCCGGTCCACGGTTTCGGTTTTGCCGGCGGCTGGAAGCGGGAGGCACCGGCCGTCGATGCCCCATAGGGAACGCCCTTGAAGGCGTACACGCCCGAGTCCTGGGTGCCGCGTATCTTTCCGGCCGTGGTGGTGGCAGTCGCGGCGCCGGTGGCGTCCGCGGCCCATACGTTCGTGATCCGCGGGGCCAGCGCGCCTGCGGCCACTGTGCACGTCCCGATGAAGCTGCGCCGGTCAATCATCCCCCACCCCTTATTCAAGCTGAAACCGCTCGGGCACCGACTGCTTCGTCAAAACCGCTGTATCGCGGCGGAAACGAATTTACACTGGGCGCTTGGCGGCAATACTGGTTCAGACCGCAGTGTAGTGCAAACTTGCCAGTGTTTTCGCGACGTTGAGATCACAACTGCCTCTCGCCGAGCGATTGGATCCCAAGAGACACAGGACTCGCCGCGCGGCGAATCTGTGATAATAACGTCCACCGGGGCACGGATCCGATCCTGCACCGCAATGTAACGGGGGGAATGCATGCGCACCAGATTCGGGAGCCGACTAGCTGCCGGGACAGCGATTGCACTGCTGCTTGGCCTGACGCTTAGCGGCGCCGCGCAGGCGCAGATGGACCCCTCCGGCGAATGGGCCCCGCGTTTCGATGAGGATCGATTCGAGCGCATACCCGGCCCGGAAATCGGCGACTATCTGGGCCTGCCGATCAACGACGCGGCACGCCTGCGCGGCGACAGCTGGGATGCCGCCCTGATCGAACTGCCGGAGAATCAGTGCCGTGCCCACGGGTCGGATTACGGCTGGCGCGGGCCCTCGAACCTCAGCATCTGGAAAGAGGTCGACCAGGCTACCCAGAAGGTCATTGCCTACCATACCCACCTGTCGGCGTATGGCGCCGAACAGACCATCTGGATGGACGGCCGGCCGCATCCACCGGAGTACGCGCGCCACACCTGGCAGGGTTTTTCCACCGGGGAATGGGACGGTGACACCCTCGTCATCACCACCACGCATCTGAAGGAGAACTGGATCCGGCGCAACGGCATCCCGCGAAGTGACCAGGCCACTGCCCGCGTGCATATCATGAAGCATGGGAACTATCTGACCGTGGCAGTGATTGTCTACGACCCGGTCTACCTCACCGAACCTTTCATCCGCACCACCGACTTTGTCTACGCCCCGCAGCAGCAGATGGCGCCGTGGCCCTGTGAGCCGGTGGACGAAGTTGACCGTGCGCCAGGCCTCGTACCCCACCATCTGCCCGGCGCCAATACCTTCCTGGACGAGTTCCCGGCGAATTACGGCATACCTGTGCTGGCAACGCGGGGTGGTGCCGAGACGATGTACCCGGAATACATGCTGAAAATGAAAACCATGGCGGTGCTGCCGCGGCCCGCAAAGAAGGCCCCGCCGCCATGAAATATCTGCAAGTGATGACACTGTCCTGGATGGCGGCAGCCGCCACGCTGGTGTCGGCCGCCACGCCGCCGCCCGCCAGCCCGGCACCCCCGCCCGCCGAGGTGCATATCCTGCCGGTCCAGGGCAACATCTCGATGCTGGTCGGCGCCGGCGGCAACATCACCGTGCAGACCGGCAGCGATGGGGTGCTGCTGGTGGATACCGGGCTGGCGGCGATGAGCGCCAAGGTGCTGGCTGCCGTGCGCAGCCTCTCGGACAAGCCGATCCGTTACATCATCAACACGCACGTCCATGCGGATCATGTCGGCGGCAATGAGGCCATCGCAAAATCCGGCAACACGATCGCGGGCGGCAACGTAGTCGGGGATATCGGCACCAGCGCCTCGAACCAGGCCACGATCATGGCGTTCCAGACGGTTCTGGATCGCATGAGCGCCTCCGGACCCGGTTCGTCCGCCTCGCCGCAGGGCGCATTACCCACGGATACGTACACGACGCCTGAGCGCAAGATCTTCTTCGACGGTGAAGGCGTGGAACTGATCCACGTGCCCGCCGCCCACACCGATGGCGATACGATCGTCTTCTTCCGCCGCTCCGATGTGATCAGCACCGGGGACATCTTCGTCACCAATGGCTATCCGATTGTCGATCTGGAGCGGGGCGGAAACATCCAGGGCGTGATCGCCGGCCTGAATCGCATCGTGGAGTTGGCCATTCCGGCCGACGAGCAGGAAGGTGGGACGCTGATCATCCCGGGCCACGGTCGACTGTGTGACGTGGCCGATGTGGTCTTTTACCAGGAGATGGTCACGATCATCCGGGACCGCATCCAGGACCTGATCAACCGGGGTAAGACCCTGGAACAGGTCAAAGCCGCCCGACCCACCCGCGACTACGATCCGCGTTACGGCTCGAATTCCGGATTCTGGACCACGGACAAGTTCGTCTCTGCTGTGTACCAGAGTTTAAGTCCACAGCACTGAAGGTATCGCCTCATGAATCGCAAGTACCTGGCCCTGCTCGCCACCGCCGCAATCCTTCTGGGGCCGCCGGTGCGTGCCCATCATTCCTTTGCCGCGACCTACTTCGTCGACCAGGAAATCAGCATTGAAGGGACACTGACCCAGTTCATGTTCCGCAATCCTCATTCCTTCGTGAAGGTCATGGTCAAGGACAACAAGGGGCAGGAGCAGATCTGGTCCGTCGAATGGGGCGGTGGCGCACAGCTTACGCAGGAGCATGTGACGCGCGAGACCTTGAAGACCGGGGATCACGTCATCGTCACGGGCAATCCGGGGCGGGATCCGAACGAGCATCGAATCCGCCTGCACAAGATTGTCCGCACCTCCGATGGTTGGACCTGGGAAGGAGTAATCATGTGAGCAGGCTGGCAACACTGGTCCTGCTTGCAGGCCTCATCGTCTTGGGCAGCGCCCACGCGCAGCGGGCCGCGGCACCTGCGGATCCGCGCAGCCGCGCGCCGGTTGATCTGACCGGATATTGGGTCGCGGTCGTCACCGAGGACTGGCGCTACCGGATGATGACGCCCGACAAGGGCGACTTCACCGGCGTCGCGCTCAATGCGGCGGGTCGTGCGCTGATGCAGAAATGGGATCCGTCAAAGGATCAGGCAAGTGGTGAAGCGTGCCGCGCGTACGGAGCTGCCGCGATCATGCGCACGCCCACGCGCCTGCACATCACCTGGCAGGACGCCAACACCCTGAAGGTGGACACGGATGCCGGCGAGCAGACGCGATTGCTGAATTTCGCCGGCTCAGCGACCCATGATCAGGCCTCCAGCTGGCAGGGCTATTCCACGGCGCAGTGGGAAGGACTCAGGGCGCGCGGCGGATTTGGCGGGGTAACCGCCGGATTGCCGACCACCGCCGGCCTTGCCGGCAGCGCCCCTGCGCCGACGCAGGACGGCTATCTGAAGGTCATGACTACGCAATTGCGACCGGGTTACCTGCGCAAGAACGGCGTGCCCTACAGTGCAAACACTTCGCTGGAGGAATACCTCGACAGCTTCCGCGAGCCCAATGGGGACACCTGGCTGATCGTCACCAGCATTGTCACCGATCCGCAATATCTGGATCAGCCTTTCATCACCAGCTCGCAGTTCAAGAAGACCGACGCCGCCAAATGGAACCCGACACCTTGCCAGGCCAGATAAGAGTGCATGGCGCACCTTGGCAACGCCCACGATGATCCTCGACAGCGCCCTGGTGTGGTTGCACGACACCTCCTTCGGCACAGTGATCCGCGAGTCGGTCTGGGCGGAGCCGATCATCGAGACCATCCATGTGCTGACCCTGGGCGTGTTTCTCGGTTTCGTCATTCTGCTGGACCTACGCCTGCTTGATCTGGTGCTGCGCCGGACTCCCGTCTCCACCGTCTTCAGACAGCTCAATCCGTGGTTGTTCGGTTCCTTCGGCGTCATGATTGTCACGGGCATATCGCTGTTTGCCGGCGATCCGGTGCTGTTCTACGGAACCATTTTTTTCAAACTGAAAATGCTCATGCTGCTCGCCGCGGCGTTGAACGTCGTGGTTTTCAATTTCACCCTCGGACGCACCATGATGCAGTGGGATGTGCTGCCGGCGACACCGCGCGGTGCCAGGATCACCGGAATCCTCTCTCTGGTCCTGTGGATTGCGGTGGTCGCATGCGGGCGCGGCATCGCCTACGTGCTGCCACCGCCGTGAAGCCGGTATGAACGAACTCGCCGCCCTGACGCTTGCCTTCTGTCGCTGGTGCAACGACTCGTTTTTCGGTCATGCCATTCGCGACTCGGCCTGGCTGTTTCCGTTCGTCGAAATTTTCCACCTGCTGGCCCTGGGTCTGCTTGGCGGAATCCTGGTTCTGATCAACATGAGCCTGTTCGGCGTTCGCTTCGGCAGCGGTTCGACCCCTGAGCTGGCCCGGGAACTGCGGCCCTGGATGTTCGGTTGTATCGGGGTAATGCTGCTATCCGGCTTCCTGCTGTTCTCGACCGAGGCGGTGAAGATGTACGGAAACTGGGCGTTTCAGTTCAAGATGAGCTTGCTGCTGCTGGCAGTGCTGTACACCTTGACGATCCACCGCAAAGTGATCGACTCGCCGCGCACCGCGGTTGGCCTGCGCCGCTTGGCGGCGGTGATTTCGCTGCTGCTATGGCTCGGGGTCGGACTCGGAGGCCGCGCCCTAGGCTATGTCACGACCGCCGCCTCGCCACCCATCGGCCAGTAACGGCGGCTGCCGGCGCGCTTACAAGCGCTCCAGCAGCAGCGCAATCCCCTGGCCCACACCAATGCACATGGTGCATACCGCCAAACGTCCACCGCCGCTTTCCAGCTGATTGAGGGCCGTCAGAACCAAGCGTGCGCCGCTGGCTCCCAGCGGATGCCCAACGGCAATCGCGCCGCCGTTCGGATTCACCTGCTCGGTGTCATCCGGCAGCTTCAGTTCACGCAGTACGGCGAGAGCCTGGGCGGCGAACGCCTCGTTCAGTTCAACTACATCGATCTGCGACAACTTCAGACCGGTTTGTGCCAGCAACTTTTCGGTCGCCGGCGCGGGACCTCTGCCCATGACCCGCGGGGCCACCCCGACGACGGCCCCCGCGACCACGCGGGCCCGCGGCGTCAATCCGTAGCGCTTCGCGGCGCCTTCGCTGGCCATCAGCAAGGCCGCCGCGCCATCATTGATTGCGGAGGAATTCCCCGCAGTGACCGAGCCGTCCGGGTGGACCACGCCCTTGAGCCGGGCGAGCCCGGCCAGCGTCGTTTCCGGTCGTGGCTGCTCGTCTTGGTCGAGCGTTACGGTCGCCTGCTTGGGCAGCGCCGTGGAACACGGAACGATTTCCCGCCCGAAGAAGCCGCGCGCCAAGGCACGCGCGTAGCGCTGCTGGCTGCGCAGCGCAAAGGCATCCTGATCAGCCCGCGAAATCTGCCACTGCGCAACCAGATTCTCGGCCGTCTGGGCCATCGAATCGCATCCATACCTCGACTGCAGCTGCGGGTTGATGAAGCGCCAGCCCAGTGTCGAGTCTTCCAGCTTAGCCCCGCGCGCAAAGGCGCCCTCGGCCTTGGCCAGAACGTAGGGGGCGCGGGACATGCTTTCGACGCCCCCGGCAATCACCAGCTCGCAGGCACCGGTTTGGATGCTGCGCGCGGCCGCAATCGTCGCATCGAGACTTGAACCACACAGCCGATTGATGGTGACAGCGGGCACCCCCTCGGACAGACCGGCCAGCAGCACCGCCATGCGCGCGACATTGCGATTGTCTTCCCCCGCCTGGTTGGCGCAGCCAATGTAGACATCATCGACACGAGTCCAGTCGACGCCCGGGTTTCGCTGCTGCAGGGCGCGCAGTGGCAAGGCCGCGAGGTCATCGGTTCGCACCGATGACAGCACTCCGCCATAGCGTCCGAATGGCGTTCTCACACCATCGCACAGGTAGGCCGCTGCCAACTGACTGGCGCCCATCAGAGGTCACCCCGATGGGCTGCGGCAGAACGGGCCTGCAGGTCACGCAGCACCTGCAGTTCCCGTTGCGACGGCTCCGCCGTCGTGGCGAGCCGATCCGAGAAGCGCAGCGTCCAGCCACAGGCCGCGCGCGCGGCCTCGGGGGTAACGCCCGGGTGCAGCGAGGTCACCACCAGCTCGCAGGTCTCAGCGTCCGGCTCCAGCACGCACAGGTCGGTCATGATCCGCGTAGGCCCACGGGTCGCAAGGCCCAACGCCTCGCGGCAGCCGCGCCCGGTGCCGTGACCCAGCGAAGTGATGAAGGGCAGCTGTTCCACGAAAGTTCGCCGCGACATGGGTATCGTGATGAATATCTCCTGGCAGCTGGAGGCAATTTCCGGAGCCCCGCCGCCCCCCGGCAGGCGCACCTTGGGCCGCTCGTAGCTGCCCACCACCGTCGTGTTGAGATTGGCATAACGGTCCATCTGCGCCCCCGACAGAAAGCCCACGGTGATCCTCCCGCCCTGCAGCCAGTAGCGGAACATCTCCGGCACGGAGACGGTGGTCAGCGCTGTCTCGCACAACTCACCATCCCCGATCGAAAGCGGCAGCACCGTCGGCCGCGCGCCGATCGTTCCTGATTCATAGATCAGCGTGATATCCGGTGCGTGGGTAAGACGGGCGAGATTGCAGGCGGCCGAGGGAGCGCCGATGCCGACGAAGCATACATCCTGGTTGCGCAACGCCCGCGCGGCCACGACGGTCATCATTTCATTGGCGCTGAAGGGTTCATTTGCAGGGGTGCTCATGCTGCTCACCGGGCGCGCGGACTGTACATCCGGAAGGCCTCGGGTCCCTGCTTGAGCACATGCTCACCCACCCAGGCCGTGAAGCGCTCGCGGTCGCGGGAAATATCATCCCAGCCCGTATAGAAGGAGTTGGCGCGGCGATAGTAACCCTGCGCGTACGAGGGGTAGGCACCGCCGGGCACCGCGGCGATGGCGGCAATCGTCCAGGATGGCAGTACCACGGCATTCAGGCCCGGCGCGCCGAGGTCCTCGACGATCTCCTCCACCGTCACGACGGCGCGGCGGGCGGCCAGCACGGCTTGCTTCTGCACACCGATGATGCCATCGAGCAAGACGTTCCCGGCCCGATCGGCGCGCTGCGCATGAATGATCGTCACGTCCGGTCGAATAGCCGGAACGGCCGCCAGCATCTCCCCGGTAAAGGGACACTCGACCCGGCGGATTCTGGGATTCACCTTCGGCAGATCGACGCCGATGTAACCGCGAAATGCCGCGAACGGCAGGTTGGCGGCGCCGGCCTCGTAGGCATTGGCCATCGCCGCATGGGAATGCTCCTCCAGCTGCAGGGGCTGGGGCCAGCCGTTCTCGACGGCATCGCGCAGTCTATGCAGCGAACCCACGCCGGGATTACCGCCCCAGGAGAAAACGAGCCGGTCCGCGGCACCCATGCCGATCAGTTGATCGTAGATCAGATCCGGCGTCATCCGCACCAGCGTGAGGTGCCTGCGTCCCTGTCGCAGCACCTCGTGCGCAGCGGCAAAGGGTATCAGGTGGGTGAATCCCTCCATCGCCACGCAGTCCCCATCGTGGACATGCGCGGCGATGGCTTCGGAAAGAGAACAGAATACGGGCATTCGGCCACAGGCCGTCACATCAGTACTTGAGCGGCTCGATCTTCTGCAGCAGCTCCTCGCGGCGATTGGCGAAGAACGGCGGGATCTGCATGGCGGTGCCCAGCCTCTCATACGTCTCATCGACCAGGAAGCCCTGCGGCTTGGACACGGTCGCTTCAAACAGTGCGCCGCCCGGGGTGCGCACATAAACCGAGTCGAAGTAACCGCGATCCTTCATTTCCGACACATCGGTAAAGCCGAGGCCCTCGAGATGAAATTTCACCTTGCTCTGCGCCTCATGATCGGCGACTTCGAACGCGACATGGTGCGGCACACCTTCGCCGTAGGTCCAGCTTCCCGCGGCCACGTTCGGTTCGACGCGAAATTCAACGACAGCGCCACTGCCGCCATTGCCCACCTCATAGCGCAGGTGCCGGCCGTCGCTTGCAATGCGCCGTCCGTTCCAGCCACCCTGCATGAACTCCTCGGAATTTTCCGCATCACGAACTGACACGACAACGCCATGGGTGCCGCGCAGCCCATGCTCTTTCGGCACCACGCCATTGCTGAATGGTTCGCGCGTGTCATCCTTTGCTTCAATCAGTTCATATTCGATGCCACAGGGGTGCTCGAGCGCCACCAGCCGCTCCCCGAAACGCTCCTGGATGCGCACCGTGAACCCACGGCTCTGCAAATGCTTCTCCCAGAAGCTTGCGGACCCCACCGGAATCGACAGTTCGACGGTACAGATCTGGCCGGTCCCCTTACGGGCCTTGCGCCCGGAATGCTTCATCGGAAAACAGGTGATCAGGCGGCTTACATCGCCGGTATCGTTTCCGTAATACAGATGGAGGATGGGCTCTTCACCATCGTACAGGGCTGTCTTCTTGACGCTCTTCAAGCCCAGCACTTTGGTATGGAAATCGTAGTCTTCCTGGGCGTTGCCGACACTGAGTGTCAGGTGATGATGTCGCCTGATGTGGTTGTTCACGGTCATCTGTGATCTCCCCGAAAAGTCGTACTTCCGCGCTGGATCGGAGCCGAGTGGGCGACCTGCCCGCAAGTTCCACAGGCTCTCGCAGCCGGTGAGTCTACCTCAACCCCCGGGCGGTCGGAAACGACTGCCTTGACTCGGCAATGCCCGGGATCCCGTCCCGCCCCGTGACCGGCAAGGAGCGGTGTATAGTCCAGAGGGTTAAGAAAAAGGCTGGTTATGCCCAACACAGGCCATCGGATCCTCACGACACATGTGGGAAGCCTGCCCCGCAGTCAGCGCACCCTGGATGAGTTTGACACTCTCGCGGCGCGGCATATCGAGATCCTGAACCACGCACTGCGCAATGTACCCGCGGACCGCGTTCGAATGCACGTGTGCCGGAGCAACTACGAAGGGCCACATCACCATGACGTGCCGATGGAGCGTCTGCTGCCCATCGTGCTCGGGGCGAAACCCCAGGGCTTGCTGTTCGCGGCGGCCAATCCGCGGCACGCGCACGAATGGGTGGTCTTAAAGAACGCCAGAATCCCGGACGACAAGATCCTGGTCCCCGGCGTACTCTCAACGATCGCCACCTACGTCGAACATCCCGAGCTGGTGGCCGAGCGCATCGAACGCTTTGCCCGCATTGTCGGGCGCGACCGGGTCATAGCCGGCACCGACTGCGGCTTTGGCACTTTCGCTGGCTCCGGGGCGGTCGAGCCGGAGATTGCGTATATGAAATTGCGGTCTGTGGAGCAGGGGGCGCAGATCGCCTCGCGCCGGCTGTCCGCCTGAGGCCTCCGGATCGCCGGTGGCGGCTGGTTCGCATCGGGAAATATGTTATGCAATCAACCGCTCATCCTGCAAAGCGCTTGGCGCCGATCGCCCTGCTTGCTGCCACGATGACTGCCACCCTCGCGGGGCCCGCGGTCCACGCATCGACGCCGGCAGTCGCCGACGTTGTCGCCGCAAACATCGACGCGTCCGTCAACCCCGGCGAGGATTTCTTCTCCTACGCGAATGGCGCCTGGCTCAAGGCCAATCCCATTCCCGCGTCGGAATCGAACTGGGGCATCGGCAAGCTGGTTGACGAGGACCTGTATGCCAAGTTGCGCGCCATCAGCGAGCAGGCGGCGGCCAACAAGACCGCGGCCCCCGGCAGCGATGAACGCAAGGTCGGCGATTTCTGGGATATGGCGATGGACCAGGCGCGGGCCGAGAGACTCGGGATCACCCCGCTGCAGCCGGATCTGGCGCGCATCGACGCCATCAAGGACCGTGGCGGCGTACTCGACCTGGCCTTCGCACTGCAACGGCAGAATCTGCAGCCGTTCTTCAGCTTTGGCATTGCTCAGGATGAAAAATCCAGCGACGTGATGGCGGTATACGTACAGCAAGGCGGCCTGGGCCTGCCGGACCGTGACTACTACTTCGGCACCGAGGCCGGCACCGTCAAGGCGCGCGAGGCCTACGTGCTGCACATGCGCAATGTACTGAACCTGCTCGGTGCAGATGCGCCCAGTGCGGACACCCGCGCCCGGGCGATCATGGGGTTCGAGACCGCCCTGGCGAGGATCTCGCGACCACTTGCGGATCTGCGCGATCCGCAGAAGAACTACAACAAGATGTCCCCATCGACACTGACCCGCCGGTACACGCCGTCCATTGCCTGGATAGCGCGCATGAAGAGCTGGAATCTCGTGCCCCGCTACCTCATCGTCGGTCAACCGGAATTCTTTGCGGGCCTCGATTCGGTGCTGTCGACGACGGCGCTACCGACGCTTCGCGACTATCTGCGCATCAGATTGATCGACACCTACGCGCCGTACCTGAGCAAGTCCTTCGACGACGAAAATTTCGATTTCTACGGGCGCGTGCTCTCCGGACAGAAGGAACAGCGCCCGCGCTGGAAACGGGCACTCGATGCGCAGAATGAGGCACTGGGAATGGTTCTGGGCCGCATCTTTGTCAAGGCGTATTTTCCGCAAGGCACCAAGCAGCGTTACAGCGACCTGGTCGAGGCGATCCGCACGGCCTACAGCGAACGCATCGATCGCCTGGACTGGATGAGTGCGGCGACCAAGGCCAAAGCACACGAGAAGCTCGCCAAGGTGACGAAGAAAGTCGGCTATCCGGACAAGTGGAAGGACTACTCGGCGCTGCTTGTCGGCCGCAATTCCTACGTTGAAAATGTCCGCAATGCCCAAATCTGGCTCTTCAACGACGCTTTATCCAAATTCGGCAAACCGGTGGACCGGACCGAATGGGAAATCACCCCGCAGACCTACAACGCCTTTTACAACGCCTCGAACAATGAGATCGTGCTGCCTGCGGCAATATTCGCGATTCCGGGTTTCAGTGACGCGCAGGTCGATGATGCGGTCGTCTATGGCTACGCGGCCGCCTCCACCATCGGTCATGAACTCACCCACGGCTTCGATGACGAGGGCCGCCAGTTTGACGCCGCCGGCAATCTTGTCGACTGGTGGACTGCGCGGGACGCCGCCCGATTCAAGCAGCGCGCCGCAGTGATGGTCCGGCAGTTTGATGCCTACGAGCCGTTGCCGGGCATACACATCAACGGCAACGCCAGCCTCGGCGAGAACATCGCGGACTTTGGCGGGCTGGTGATCGGCCTGGATGCATTCAGCAAGACCGCACAATTCCGCGCGGGGCGTAAGATCGCAGGATACACCCCGTTGCAACGCTATTTTCTCGGTTACGCACTGGGCTGGCTGTACGAGGAGCGCGATGAACTACTGCGCAAGCAGCTGCTCAGCGATGTGCATGCGCCACCGAAGTGGCGGGTCAACGGGCCGCTGTCGAACATCCCGGCCTTTTACGATGCGTTCAAGGTCAAGCCGGGGCAGACTCTGTACCGGCCTGCTGCGGATCGCGTCCATATCTGGTGAACTCCACAAAGAAATCAAACAATGAACAATGTGACCACCTTGCCGGCTGCGCCCATCTCCCAGACACGTTCGTTTACCACGATCTTCCTGATCGAAATGTGGGAGCGTTTCGGCTTCTACGGCATGCAGGTGCTGATGGTCACCTACATGATCAAGAAACTCGGCTTTGCCGATACCCGGGCCAACCTGGTGTTCGGTGCCGCCTCAGCCCTGATCTACGCGACGCCTGCGATTGGCGGCTGGATCGGCGACAAACTGATCGGCACCCGCCGCACCATGCGGATCGGCGCATTCGTGCTGGCGATCGGTTATGCCCTGCTGTGGCTGCCGACCGACAGCGAATATTCTTTGTACTTTGCTCTCGGGGTGATCGTTGTCGGCAATGGGCTCTTCAAGCCCAACTCCGGGAATCTGGTGCGCAAGATCTACGAGGGCGATGACACTAAGATCGACAGCGCCTTTACCATCTACTACATGGCCGTGAACATCGGCTCGATGATCTCGATGACCCTCACGCCCTGGCTCCGGGACTATATCGGCGCACGCTACGGAGACTCCGCGGGTTGGCATACCGCCTTCGGCGTCTGCTCGATCGGATTGGTCATCGGCATGATCAACTACGCTCTCATGAGCCGTTTCATGGCGGGACTGGGCTCGCCACCGGACGCTGCACCGGTCAAGCCGATGCGCCTGGCCGCAGTGCTCGGTGGCGCAGCGCTGATCGTGATCGCAGCTGTGCTGATCCTGCAAAGCGAAACCGTGGCGCGCATCTGCGTCTACGTTGCCGGGGTGGTCATTCTCGGCATCTTCGTCAAGCTGATTGCCTCGAGCCGCCGCGATGAACGCGCCGGACTGATCGCGGCCTTCGTGCTGGTGGTGCAGACGGTGTTCTTCTTCATCTTCTACCAGCAGATGTCCACCTCGCTGAATCTGTTCGCCCAGAGGAACGTGAACCTGAATTTCAGCATCTTCGGATTGCACCTGTTCACCTGGATTCCCGAGCAATACCAGAATCTGAACGCGGTGTGGATCGTGCTGCTGAGCCCGGGGCTGGTGTACATCTACAATTCGCTGGGCCGGCTGGGCAAAGATCCCTCCATCGCAGCAAAGTTCGTCTGGGGTTTCTCCGCCGTCGCCATCGGCTTTTTCATCTACGGAGTGGGTGCCAGGTGGGCCGTGAACGGCCAGGTCTCCTCGTGGATCATGATCTGGGGTTATGGTCTGTATTCGCTGGGCGAGCTGCTGGTGAGCGGCCTGGGGCTGGCGATGATCGCCCGCTATGTCCCGGCGCGGATGGGCGGCTTCATGATGGGGGCATATTTTGTGGCCTCCGGACTGTCGCAGTACCTCGGCAGCGTGGTCGCCAATTTTGCCCACATTCCGCAGAACCTCACCAACCCGCTCGAATCACTGCCGATCTACACCCGCCTGTTCAACGAGCTGGGATACGCCGGAGTGCTCTGCACGGCCATCGCCATTGCGATGTTGCCGTTGATGAAGAAACTTTCGGCCAGCCATTCGGATACGGCGCTCGTCGACACCCCCCTGCCTGCGGTGCGCAGCGAAGAATTCAACCTCACACCATGAGTGATTTGCGCCAGAACTCGCGCGATATCCTCACAACGATCGCGCGGCAGGCCATGCTGGCTCGCGGCCTGCTGCCGGATTTCTCGGCGGCCGCCCGGGCTCAGGCAAATTCCCTGACCGGGCCGCCGCGGAACTCTGCGGCCCGTGATCTGCGCGGCGCCGAGTGGGTTTCGATCGACAATGATGACTCGCGCGACCTGGACCAGCTTTCCGTGGCGCAATCCCTGCCCGGCGGAAACACCCAACTGCTGGTCGCCATTGCGGACGTTGATGCTGCGGTGCCTCGCGGCTCGCCCCTGGATGATCACGCGCGCCACAACACCACTTCGGTCTATACGCCGGGACATATATTCCCGATGCTCCCGGAGCGACTTTCGACCGACCTGACCTCTTTGGTCGAAGGCCAGGAACGCCTGGCGATGGTGATCGAACTGGTCACGGCTGCAGATGCCAGCATCGTATCCTCCGACATCTATCGCGCCACGGTCATAAACAAGGCGAAGCTGGCCTACGACAGCGTGGCGAGCTGGCTCGATGGCCATACGCCCGCGCCGCGGGGTCTCGAAGCCCCCGGTCTGCAAGACCAGGTGCGGCTTCAGGATCAGGTCGCACAGTCGCTGGGTCGCGTGCGTCACGCCCAGGGCGCCTTGACGCTGGAGACGATTCAGACCAGCGCCATCTTCGACGGCGACGTATTGCGGGACCTGCTGCCGAGCCGCAACAACCGCGCCCACGATCTGATCGAGAATGTGATGGTCGCTGCCAATGGCGTGGCCGCGCGCTGGCTGCAAAGCAAGGGGCTGCCATCGATTCGTCGTGTGCTGCGCACTCCCGAGCACTGGGCTCGCATCGTGGCACTGGCCGCCGAGCATGGCGGACACTTGCCGGCGCTCGCCGATGCGGAGGCACTGAACGCATTTCTCGCCAAATCCCGCCAGGATAGTCCAGCACAGTTTCCGGACCTTTCGCTGTCAGTCATCAAGCTGCTGGGCCGCGGCGAGTACGCACTGGAACTGCCGGGTGCGACGGTCGCGGGACATTTTGGCCTTGCGGTCAGCGACTATATGCACTCGACCGCGCCGAACCGACGCTTTCCGGACATCATCGCGCAGCGCCTGATCAAGTCGGCCCTCGGCAATACGCCGGCGCCCTACACGATCAGCGAACTTCAGGATCTGGCTAAGCAGTGCACGATGCAGGAGGACGCGGCGGCCAAAGTGGAGCGCAGCGTCAGCAAATCTGCGGCGGCACTGCTGTTGCGCTCCCGGATCGGTCAGATGTTCGACGCCATCGTCACCGGGGCAGCTGACAAGGGCACCTGGGCGCGCAGCACGACACCGCCGGTCGAGGGCCGGATCGTGCGCGGCTTTCAGGGCTTGCAAGTTGGCCAATCCGTGCGTGTGCGGCTGCTCAGCGTCGATGTCGCGCGCGGCTTCATCGACTTCGCCTGCGAGAGGCACTCATGACAACGGTTCAACCTCCTGTTGCACAACTCGCCTATGAAAACGAGCAATTCGTCACGAGCGATGAGGGGCGCCCGCTGCGCATTCTCGCCGAATACCTCGAGCCATTGACCCGATTTCGCCGGGCCGCCGTACATGACACCATCGTGTTCTTCGGCTCCGCGCGCCTCACGGCGGCAGGCCCGATGGGCCGCTACTACCATGAAGCCCAGATCCTGGCGCGCATGATCACCCAGTGGTCCATGTCGCTGCCGACCGATGCCCATCGCTACGTCATCTGTTCCGGCGGCGGCGGCGGCATCATGGAGGCGGCGAACCGCGGTGCCGTGGAGGCGGGCGGTAAGTCGATCGGACTGAACATCAGCCTGCCGCATGAGCAGCACGCGAACCCCTATATCACCCCGGAACTGGAGTTCGAGTTCCACTACTTCTTCATGCGCAAGCTGTGGTTCGCGCAACTTGCGCGGGGCCTGATCGCCTTCCCGGGCGGGTTCGGCACCTTGGATGAGGTCATGGAGATCCTCACTCTGACCCAGACCCGCAAGCTTGAGCGACGCATTCCAGTGATCCTGTATGGATCGGAATACTGGAATGAAATCATCAACTTCAAGGCCCTACTTCACCATGGCGTCATCAGCGCGGAAGACCTCGCGCTGTTCGAATTCGCCGATACGCCGGAGGCGGCGCTGGCTGTACTGCAATCCCAACTTGAATCTGCGACCAGCGGCAAGACACCGGACTTTGCCCATGCCCGCAGCTGCTAGCCGCCCCGAGGTACCAGGCGCCGGTCAGGAAACGCCTACACCCTGGCGCATCACCGAACGGTTGATTCAGCGCAGCAAAACATCCGAAATCGGGGCACATGAATTTTTCAGTTTGGGCGCCCCTCGCCACTAAGTCCGTCGAGCTGGTTTGTGCCGATCAACGATTCGCGATGCGCGCGGATGGCGACGGCTATTGGCGCGTGCAATGCGATCCGGCACGAATCGCCGCGGGCTACCGTTACTCGGTGGATGGGGCGCCCCCCGTCCCCGATCCGCGCTCCGCATGGCAGCCGGATGGGGTACATGGCGCCTCTTACGTAGTCGACCAGGACGCCCTGCGGGCAATCACCCGCACCGACTTTCAGCAACAGCCCTTGGCCAGGGCGATCATCTATGAGCTGCACATCGGCACTTTCACGCCCGAAGGAACCTATGCGGGAGCCACGCAGAAGCTCGCGCACCTCGTCGCCCTTGGCGTGACCCATGTCGAGGTCATGCCACTTGCAAGCTTTCCGGGCCAGCACGGTTGGGGCTATGACGGGGTCTATCTCTTTGCGCCGCAACCCTCGTACGGTACTCCGGAAGATCTCGCCCGATTTGTCGCAGACTGCCATGCGCACGGCCTCGCCGTGCTGCTCGATGTGGTCTACAACCATCTCGGCCCGGATGGCAACTACCTGAACTACTACGCGCCGTACTTCACCAACCTGGTCAAGACGGCCTGGGGCGATGCGATCAACTATGACGGCCCATACAGTGATGGCGTCCGGCAGTTTGTTCTCGACAATGCACTGATGTGGCTGGATGTCTATGGTTTCGACGGACTGCGACTGGATGCCGTGGGCGCAATCTACAGCTTCGAGGCCGTCCACCTCCTGGAGGAACTGGCCAGTGCCGTGCACGGCTTCGCGGAGGCGAACAATCGCCAGATCGTGCTGGTCGCGGAAAGCGACCTGAATGACCCCAGGCTCGTGCATCCCCCCGAACGGGGCGGGTTCGGTCTGGATGCGCACTGGGCCGATGACTTTCACCATGCGCTGCACAGTGCGATGACGGGCGAGAAGGTTGGCTACTACATGGACTTCAACGGCATCGAAGATGTGGCGATGGCCCTGCGCGACGGCTACGTCTATCAGGGCCAGTATTCCCGCCATCGCAAGCGCCGCCACGGGCGACAGCCCTTTGAGGTAAGGCCGGATCAGCTGATCGTGAACTCCCAGAACCACGACCAGATCGGCAATCGCGCCAAAGGCGAGCGCTTGAGCATGCTGCTCACGCCAATACAGCTGAAGGCCGTGTCGGCCATGACCATCCTCTCACCCTTCGTCCCGTTGCTCTTCCAGGGTGAAGAATGGGGCGCCTCCACTGCCTTTTTCTATTTTACCGACCACCAGAACCAGGAGCTCGGACGGCTCGTGGCCGAAGGACGCAGGCAGGAATTTGCGACCTTCGGCTGGGCGAACGAGGTGCCCAATCCACAGTTACCCGAGACGTTTGCGGCATCCCGCTTGGATTGGGATGAGCTGAAGCGCACGCCGCATAAGGAACTTCTCGCCTGGTATCGGCGCATCATTGCGCTGCGGGCAGCGGACCGGTATCCGCTGCAGTTGCCCGTGAACGTCGGCTACGATGCCGAAGCGGGCTGGCTGTGGTTCGTGCGAGGCGATCTGTGCGTGGCGGTCAACTTCGCCGCACGATCCGCCACGATCGCCCTGCCGCAGGGGAACTGGGATCTACTGCTGAGCTCGGTGTCGGAAGGGGCGACCGCCGCCACCCTCGCCGCCTATGAGGCACGAATCTACCGCCGCCAGGCGTAGCGCGGGCAGTTCAGGCGGGTTTTTTCCGCAGCAGCGCGACCGGAAACCCGCCGAACAGCTGCGTGGCACTCGCCGACGCCGACACCGTTTCGAGGGTGAAGATGTTTTCCCAGGTGCCACTCGGCAACGGCAGTCGGGTTTCTTCCCACTGGTTCGCAATGGACAATGTCAGGCGCGGCACCGCGGCGATAAGATTGTCGCCCCGTCGAAACGCAAATAGATTGCCCAGATGCGCTCCCTGCGCCACCAGCGGTTGATAGCGACTACCTTCGGAGAACTCCTCCGGCTGCGCGACGCGCAGGCTCAGCACCCGATCGATCAGCCATAGCTTCGGCAGCCCCGAGTCCCAATCGGCGGTCGCCTCGGCGGCGCTCATCGAGCGGCAGCGGGTGAGCAGCTGCATCCGTTGGTTATAGTCGACCGGACGGCGATTGTCCGGATCCACCAGGCTCAGGTCCCACAACTCGGTCCCCTGGTAGAGGTCCGGAACACCCGGAACGACCAGTTTGATCAAGGTCTGCGCGAGGCTGTTGATCCGGCCCGGCAGCACCAGCGGCTCGACGAACTCGACGAGGCTTTTCAGGAAGTCCTCGTTCTGCAATACACGATCGACAAAGCCCTTGATGTTTTCCTCATAACCGACGTTGGGCTCCTGCCATGAGGTACGCAGCTTCGCCTCGCGGCATGCTTTGAGCATGTACTGCCAGCAGCGGGCGGCATCGATGGGCCACGCCCCGACCAGGGTCTGGTACAGCAGATATTCCGCATGGCGATCCTGGGTCCGGTTGTTCCAGGCGCCCTCATTCATGATCGACCACTGCTGCAGGGCCTCGGCCCAGCGATCCGCGATTTCCGACAGCAGTGAGATGCGGGTCCGAACATCTTCACTGCGCTTGTTGTCATGTGTCGAGGTGGTCAGCTGGTTGCGCGGCCAGTGTTCACTTAAATACAGACAGTATTCATGAAACTTGTCAGAGGAAATGCCGATCAGCGAAGCCTGGGCACCGACCTCGTTACAGGACAGCAGTCGATCGAAACAATAGAACGTTGTGTCTTCGACACCTTTCGCCATCACCGCAGGTGTCAACTGCTGCCACGGGCCCACGAATGCGAACTGCGCATCGCTTAACTGTTCGCGGGTCAGGAATGCCAGGATGAAATCGAATACCGCCGCATCGATACCGGGACGGGCAAACCGGGCACTGCGCACCGCCTCGGCAATGACGGCCTTATCAGCCTCGCTGAGGGCGCTGGCCGTGCGATAAGTGCGGTACACACCCAGCGACGCGGTTACCTGTGCCACCGCATCGTGAATCTGCTGTGGACTCAGATCCTGCGTCAGGTAAGACTCGCGCGCAATGGCGACTGTCATCGCCGACAGACGCTGGTGTTCGTTGGCAAATGCGTGGCCGACGATAAAATCCTTCTTTTCGCGGATCAGCGCACCCAGATCGACTGAATGTCCGGTGAAATCCGCATAGGTCGAGGTGAGCTTGTCACTGTGCTGATCGCTCATCCACAACCGATTGACCTTCGCGAGGAAGTCGTAGCCGACAGTTCCATCGATCGGCCAGTTGGGCAGGCGCTCCTCGTTGTCGAGGATCTTTTCGACGTAAATCCGTCCCCGCGGCAGCAGTGCGCGCAGTCGTTCCAGATACTCGAGCGGATCGCGCAGACCATCCGGATGATCGACGCGCAACCCATCGATTTCCCCCGCCTCGATCATCTTGCGGAAGCGATTATGGATCGCCTCGAAAACCTCCGGCCGCTCGGTGGAGAGCCCGACCAGCGTCGCGACGTCGAAAAAGCGCCGGTAATTGACCAGTTCTCCGGCCAGTTTCCAGCTGTGCACGGCGTAGAACTGGCGCTGGATGACGGCATCGAGGTTCCCGACATCCGCATTGACCGCATTGAGCCGTTCGGCCCAGGCTCCCGGCGCCGCGTCTTTCAGGATTCCGGTCGCAGTGTTTACGGCATCCCGATAGGCCCGGCGTTCAGATGCACCGGGTGCTTCGAGGACCGACAGCCCCGCGAGGTCGGCGAAACACTGCTCGGAGCGATTCAGCAGCTCCCCCCAAGAGCCCGGTGACATCGGCCAGGTGTTGTCAAAGTGCCGCAGACGCAGCTGGCCCTGCCGGTTATCGACTTTCAGCTCCCCGGCGAGCAGTACCTCACCATAAGGGCGGCCGAGGCTGCAGATGTGCACGCAGAAGCGGCTCCCGACCGGATGTCGAATGTCGAAGTACTGCGAATATTCACTGTATGGGCCATGGGCCAGCACATCGTCCCACCACGGGTTCTGCTCGGTCGCCGCCATGTGGTTCGGCACGATATCCAGCAGAATACCCAGCGAGCACGCATGCGCGGCCGTTACAAAGTGCGTCCACGCCTCATCACCACCCAGATCATGGCTGACATGCCGCGGATCGATCACATCGTAGCCGTGCTGGCTTCCCGCGGAGGCCTGCAGGCACGGGGAGAGGTAGACATGGCTGATACCCAGGCTGGCGAGATACGGCAGGACCTTTTCGGCATCCGCCAGCGTGAAACCCAGATGCAGCTGCAGGCGGTAGGTGGCAACCCAGGATCGCGGTGAGCGCGGAACCAGTGCCATAACTAGCTCGCCCGCACGAATAGCACCAAAGATCGGCCCGTCACGCCGTACACGTCACCGGTCTTGCCCGTGTAGGGGACTTCTTCATTCGTCACGTGAGTATCCAGCACCCGTTCCCAGGCCTGCCCGTCGGGATATTCCGGGAGTGTGAAATTGACCAGATCGTGGTGTGAATTGAGAATCATCAGCATCGTGGCCTCCGTGCCACGCTGCCGCACCCCCGTAGGTCTGGCACGACCGTCCATCAGCATGCCGAAGCACTTCATGAGGTCATCCACCCATTCCTCGCCGGTCATCTCCCGCCCGGTCGCATTGATCCACATGAGATCCTTGATATCGAGCTCTTCATCGTAGCTGCCGGTCAGAAAGCGGTTGCGACGCAGAATCGGATATTTGGCACGCAGCCGGCACAGTAACTGCACGAACTGCTGCAGCGACTTTGCCTTCTCGGTCAGGTTCCAGTCGAGCCAGCTGATCTCATTGTCCTGGCAGTAGGCGTTGTTGTTGCCGTTTTGCGTACGTGCGAACTCGTCCCCGGCAACAAACATGGGGGTGCCCTGCGAGAGCAGCAGCGTGGCCAGCATGTTGCGCATCTGCTGCTCACGCAGCGCGTTGATTTCGGGATCGTCCGTCGGGCCTTCGGCGCCGCAATTCCAGGAGCGATTGTCGCTGCTGCCATCGCGGTTGTCCTCGCCATTGGCCTCATTGTGCTTATCGTTGTACGAGACGATGTCGTTCAGTGTGAATCCGTCATGGGCAGTCACAAAGTTGACGCATGCTGACGGTCGTCTGCCCAGTTGATTGAACAGATCGGCCGAGGCGCACAGACGTTGCGCAACCACTCGCGCGGAGGCATCGCCCTTCCAATAACTGCGAACCTCATCGCGATAGCGGTCATTCCACTCCGCCCAGCCGGGCGGAAACTGTCCGACCTGGTAGCCCCCGGGACCACAGTCCCAGGGTTCGGCGATGAGCTTGACCGTGCGCAGTACCGGATCCTGGTGACATGCCTTCAGAAAGCCGCTTTGACTGTCGAAACCATCGGGCTCCCGGGCGAGAATGGTCCCCAGGTCAAATCGGAATCCGTCGATGTGCAGTTCATTGACCCAATAGCGCAGGCTATCGGTGACCATTTCAATGACATTCGGATGCGACAGATTCACCGTATTGCCAGTGCCCGTATCATTGATGTAATAGCGCTTCTCGGGGAGCAGCCGGTAGTAGGAGGCATTATCGATGCCCTTGAAGGACAGCGTCGGCCCTCGCTCATTGCCTTCAGCCGTGTGGTTGTAGACCACATCAAGAATGACCTCGAGGCCGGCCTCGTGGAAATTTGCAACCATCTCCTTGAATTCGCGCAGGCACTGCTCAGGTTCCGATGCATAGCGCGGATCGGGCGCAAAGAACCCGATGCTGTTGTATCCCCAATAGTTGGTCAGCCCCTTTTCGAGCAGATGATTGTCAGCAATGAAGGTATGGATCGGCAGCAGTTCGATCGAAGTGACCCCGAGCGACCTGACGTATTCCACGACCTGTTTCGTTCCCAGGCCCGCATAGGTGCCGCGCTGTTTTTCCGGGACTGACGGATGTAACTTGGTGAAGCCCTTCACATGGGCCTCGTAGATGATGGTGCGATCCCATGGCACCCCTCTCTTGCGCGGTTGGCCCTTCCAGTCGAAGTCCGGATCGACAACCACGCATTTCGGCACGAACGCGGCACTGTCCCGCGTATCGAAGCTCAGGTCTTCGTCCTTGTGGCCGATGGTGTAGCCGAACACTTCCGGCGCCCATTTGAGCGTGCCGGTGTGGCCGCGCGCATAAGGATCAAGCAGCAGCTTGTTCGGATTGAACCGATGCCCCGCGTGTGGCTCATAGGGTCCATGCACGCGCATTCCGTACACCGAACCGGGGTGAACATCCGGAATATATCCATGCCAGATCTGGTCGGTATATTCGGGCAGCACCAGGCGTTCCTCCTCGGTGCCGCCGTTGGCATCAAAAAGGCATATCTCGACCTTGGTCGCATTGGCCGAATACAGCGTGAAGTTGGTGCCTTTGCCGTCCCAGATAGCGCCGTGCGCCTGGGCGCTGCCTTCACGAACGGGGGATTTGCCGGGCCGAGCCATATTTCGCATCCTACCGGTCGGCGCCCCTATGAGCGGGGCGCCAAACATGCCAGGACCCTAAGCGGGTTCCGGTACCGAACAGCGAGCCTAAGCGGCTCGAATTTCGGCTGTCAGCTTCACGGTTGCGGGGAGCGATCAGCGGCAATGATCGTCATGATCACCGCAGGCGACCCAGGAATGTTCGTGGTAATAGCGGTGGTTATCGCGATCGTAGTAGCCCTCGCGTGGGCCCGCGATGACGCATCCGGCGCTAATCGCGGCGATGGCGAGCAGCAGGCTGGCGATTGCAAATCGTGTAGCGTCTTTCATGGCATTTCCTAAAGTGGTTCGCGTGGATTTCATTCCGAGGTGCAGTGTGCGGCGACGGCCAAGACGATGCTGCAAGGCTAAGGCCGATAAAGTACGCAGACTTGCCACCCACAGCGTGTAGGAATTCTTACCCCCTTGTAGGCGTCGACTGCACTGCGCGGGTCGCCGGACGATATCGCACTGCGTCAACCCGACACGGAGGTAGACTCCCTCCTCGCCGATCCGAATGACTGGGGGGTTAGGATGAAAACTTACCGACTGGCGGTCGCACTGCTGGGACTGACCGCAGTGATGGCTTTGGTTCACGTCCAGGCCCAGGCGCCGGGCGGCCCGCCAGCGGCGAGTTCGGCGCCCGACCATGGGCCGCCACGTCCGCCGCTGTTCTTCCGGGAAGAATGGAAACAGGGTCCCGCCGGTGGCGAGCACGCGGTGAGCGGTGCAGCACTTGCGAACCCGAACCTCGAACTGACACTGATCGCCCCGGCCGGTCAGCTCATGCTGACCGGAACTGCCGGCGATGAGGGCAACCCGATCCATGTATGGCAGGGTCTTTGCGCCTCTCCATGCGGTCTGGCGCTGCGCAATCGGCAGAGTTTCGCGGACCTGACCGGTCTCGCCCGCCTGCGCTGGACCACGAAAATGTCCGGGTACCACCAGGTCAGACCCATCGTGCGGCTGGCCGATGGCACCTGGCTCGCCGCGGACCGCAGCGATGGCTCCGCGCGAGACTGGCTGGTGAGTGAAATATCCTTTGCCGACCTGCACTGGCTGAAACTGGACATCACGCGTGCTGTCACCACCGGAACGCTGGTGGAGCATGTGGACCTGTCGAGAGTGGACCAGATCGGCTTTGTCGATCTCATGCCCGGCAGCGGTCACGGACCCGGCGGCTGGTCCGATGTAGGCCAGATCGAGGTCTTCGCCAAATCCGTACCCCGATAATCCGCGAACTCCTCGCTCGCGGCATGGTGGGTGCGAATCCCGCGGCTATGCAGGAGCGCGCGCCGCCGCGGCCAGATCGGGCAATCCCCCGGCTGATTTGATCAGGCGCATGACGAAATTGGAATTAATGTCCTTCACGCCCGGGATGCGCCGCAAGCGGTCGAGTACGAATTCCGAGTAGGTCCGCATATCAGGGGCGGCAACGTGCAGCAGTGCATATTGGTTCCCGGAGACCACGTAGCACTCCAGCACATAGGGCGATTCCTGCACCAGGTCGGCAAAACGATCAGCGCTTTGCGCCGAGACGACATCCAGAGTCAGCGTTATGAAAGCCATCATGCCAATCCCGATCGCACCCGGATTGACCCGCACCCCGTAGCCTTGAATGACGCCACGCTCCTCCATGCGGGCGATTCGACGCGAACAGGGTGCCTCTGACAAGCCGACATGGCGTGCCATTTCCACGTTCGTCAGGCGTGCGTTGGTGGCCAAAGCCCGCAAGATGCGCCAGTCAAACTGATCCAGATCGTGATCCGCCTTGGCAAGGTATTGATCCTGTCGTTGCTTCGCTTGCGATCGTTTCATGCGTGCTACTCCGCTTTTGCGATGGAATCATGCGCAATATTCCCGCGTTGCACGCGATTACGCAACCTTCCTGTGAGTATTTTTTGGCACAGTGGCGGCAGTTGCAAACGGAGAAATCTGCCCATGTCATCACACCAGCAGTTCCCATTCCGCGCTGACCATGTCGGAAGCCTGCTTCGTCCCGCGCAGCTGGCCCGAGCCCGCGAGGCGCATGCCCAGGGACGGATGCAGGAGACTTCACTGCATGAGATCGAAGACTCAGTGATCGTCGATGCTGTCAGGCGCCAGGAGGACGTTGGCATGCCGGTGGTGACTGACGGGGAATTCCGCCGCTCTTACTGGCATCTGGATTTCCTCACCTCATTTTCCGGCGTGCGCCGGACCAAACCCACTCTCGTTGCGCAGTTCCGCACGGACGAAGGTCCTGTTCCCATGGAGGCACATGGGCTGGAAATCACCAGCAAGCTGGCACGTCCGACGCCAATTTTTGTCGACCACTTCCGCTTTCTCAAAGACATCGCAAGGGTCACACCCAAGATCACCATCCCGTCGCCGTCCATCCTGCACTTTCGCGGCGGCCGCGCGGCCATAGATTCGGCCTCCTATCCGAGTCTCGACCGGTTCTTTTCCGACCTCGCAAAGGTTTATCAAGCCGAAATCCAGGATCTCGCCGACGCGGGCTGCGAGTATCTGCAAATAGACGACACCAATTTTGCATACCTGTGCGACCTTGGCATCCGAGAACAGGTGCGGTCACGTCACGGAATAGAACCGGGGCATCTGGCGCAGCTCTACGCAAAACTGATCAATGATTCGATCCGCAAACGCCCGCCGTCCATGAGGGTCATGTTGCACGTGTGTCGGGGCAACTTTCGCAGTGCGTGGGCCGCCGAGGGCGGCTATGAGCCGATCGCCGAGGTGCTCTTCAATGAGGTGGACGTCGACGGCTACTTTCTGGAGTTCGATGACGCCCGCTCCGGGGATTTTTCACCCCTGCGTCATCTGCCAAAGGGCAAAGTGGCCACACTGGGTCTCATCACCAGCAAGACTGGCACACTTGAGTCTGCCGACGCAGTGAAGCGGCGAATCGAGGCCGCCGGCCAGTTCGCACCATTGGATCAGCTTGCATTGAGTCCGCAATGCGGCTTTGCCAGCACCTGCGAGGGCAACACGGTGTCACCGGATGAGCAATGGCGAAAACTGAAGCTTGTGAGTGACATTGCCCGCGAGGTCTGGCACTAGGGGGATCACGGCAACGACGTTACATTACTTTGGACGGCGGTCGCGTCCGGAAAGCCATCCGCAACGCGAGCGCGATTTGAAATGAGACACGTTATCAATTCCTCCCGGACTCGTACTGCCGCCAGCCACGACCTGCCGAATGCGCCATGAGTCATCATTCTTGATACCATCGCGGTTTGTGTGACAAAGCCGGGTTGGCTTGATCAAAAGATCGGCAGCGCTACCGGATCGGGAGGAGCAATGCATCCGCTACTGGCTGGCGCCGTGATGCCGCGGAGCCGTGCTCCTGGTTGGGCTTTCTTGGCGCTGCTGTGCGTGATGTGGTCAGTATCCAGTCACGCCCAGACGGATGAGATTCAAGTCTACAACGCCGAAATTGCGGCACCGGGCGTATTCAATCTGACTTTGCACAACAACTACACGCCCGATGGACGTGCCAGCCCTGATTATCCCGGAGGTATCGTCCCGAACCATACGCTCAACGGTGTCCCGGAGTGGGCATACGGCGTCACGAACTGGTTTGAGGCCGGACTCTATCTCCCCCTGTATAGCATCGGCGGGAATGGAGCCTTGACCTATAACGGGTTCAAGGTGCGCACCCTGTTCGTCGAGCCCGATGCCGCCAATCAGTCCTTCTTTTATGGAGTGAATTTTGAATTCAGCTGGAACACGGCGCATTGGGACCAAAGTCGCCACACCCAGGAAATCCGTCCCATCGTGGGCTGGCATCTGGGGGCAGTGGATATCATCGTGAACCCGATACTCGATAATTCGTACAAGGGGTTTTCCCGGCTGGATTTCGCTCCCGAGACACGTGTGGCGTACAACCTGGACAAGACCTGGGCGATCGCCGCCGAGGAATATGACGACTTCGGTCCGTTACACGCTTTCTATTCGGCCCCCCAGCAACAACACCAACTATTCGGCGTATTCGATTATAACGGCAAGCCCTGGACGATCGAGGGCGGCGTCGGCCTCGGCCTCACGAGCGCAACGGACCATCTGGTGCTGAAGCTGATTCTGTCGCGCGACCTGAATTGAGACGCATTGGGAGAGCCATCTTGCTGCATGTGAAAGGCACGATCTCGAGGATGCTGGCCGCCAGCGCCGCATCAGCGCTACTGGTGTTGGGCAGTCGGGCAAGCGCGCAGACTCTTCCGGGGCCCGCCACTTCGAGCGCGCCGGCCGGGAATCCGACACCGGACTATCATCCAAGCCTGGGTGATTTGATGACGATGGCGGTTCAGCCGCGCCACACCAAACTCGGGCTTGCAGGCCAGGAAGGCAACTGGCCGTACGCGCAGTACGAACTGAGCGAGTTGCGCAATGCCTTTGCCCGCGTCGCTCGAACCATTCCAATCTACCGAACGATCGATATGGCGGCGATCATCGGCGCCTTGACCGCCGAACCGTTGCAAGCCGTGGAGCAGGCGATCCAGGCCCGGGATGCGCGCCGATTCAAGACGGCGTACGCGAATCTCACAACCGCCTGTAACGCCTGTCATCTGAGTCAAGACCATGCGCCGGTCGTTATTCGGATCCCGAGCACGAATCCCTATCCAGATCAGGATTTTCGCAAGCCGGTGCGCTAGCGCCGCGAACCACCCCGCCGCTGATCAGGCCTGAGATTGCAGCAGGCGCACTTCATGCTGCGCCAGAGCAAGTTTGATGCGATTGGCCCGCAGCGCCTCAAGGACCGTACGGGAAAGCTCGGCAGTCACCGCGCCGAAGTCGGCAACGGACACCCAGGGCTGGATGGTGATCTGCACCACCGATTGCGCAAGGCTCGACACGCCGATGACCGGCGGCACATCCGTCAATACGCGCGGATTGGCCCGCACCACCCCTTCGATGACCTGCAGCACCGCGGCGACATCGGTATCAGGCGCCACGCCGACCTGGACGTTGACCTGGCGAATATGGCCATAGTTGTGGAGGATCTCCCCGACGATCTTGCGGTTCGGGATCACGACCGTGGACCGGTCGGCATGCGTGAGAATAGTGCTGAACAGGGACACATGCTCCACCTGCCCTTCAACACCCGCCACCTGAATGTACTGCCCGACCCGGAATGGTTTGGTAAGGATTATCGACAAGCCTGCGACGATATTGCTGAGCACGCCTTGCATGGCAAGTGCGATGCCGGCTCCGGCCACGCCCAGCCCGGCGATCAGCGGCAGCAGCTGAACCCCGAGGTTCTGCAGGGCCATGACCAGAAACAATATCAGCACGAGCCCGCGCATGACCCGCGAGAGCAACACGCGAAGGGGTGGTTCCAGGTCAAAGCGCCGCAATGCCCGCGACAGCCAGCGCTCCGCCCAACCGCCGACGATCACCCCGGCAATGACAATGAGAATGGCCGTGAGCAGCCGGGGGCCGAACTGAATGAGCAGATCTATGATCTGCTCACGAATGTGGTCGAGCGATGACAGATGTATATCCATGGCGGCTAGTTTAGCTGTTGTGGGTCACTATTCGCACCCTTCGCCGATGTCCTCGTTCCAAACTTCAGGATGCTGCCGGATATAGGCGGCAAGCAGCGCTTCGCACTCTATCGAATCCAGATCGATTACCTGCACCCCGCGCTCGCGCAGCCAGTCAACCCCGCCGCGAAAGGTGCGGGACTCGCCGACCACGACGGTCCCGATGCGAAACTGCACGATCAGACCACAGCAGTACCAGCACGGCGCCAGAGTCGTCACCATCACCGTGTCCTGGTAGCTGCGACGTCGCCCGGCCTTGCGGAAAGCATCGGTTTCGCCGTGGATTGACGGGTCGTCCTCCTGTACGCGGCGATTGTGGCCGCGCCCGAGCAACTTTTGGTCGCGGTCGAAGAGGGCCGCGCCAATGGGGATACCGCCCTCGGACAGACCGAGCCGTGCCTCTTCAAGCGCAATATTCAACATCGCCATCAATTCTGGTTGGTTCATTGTTCAAATCTAACTTAAGTATTCCCGACAGGCTGCCAGTTATTGTCGCCAATTGCTGACAGGCCGATACAAATAGAATCAATTCCGTGAAAGTGCGTCAACCATTTCGTACATGGAGCGCTAAGGACTCCCATTGCCGGCACTTGACATGCCGATAAGGGAGAGACACATGGACACCAGGAAGGTCAACTTCGCTGTATGCGGCGCAATTGTCGCAACGCTCACGGCCTGCGGTGGCGGATCTTCGGGTTCGTCACTTTCAAACTTAGGATCCGGCGGCACCGGCTCGCAAACCGCGAACACCGCCACGCTGCCAATGCTGATCAGCGATGCATCCGCAAATGACTGGGCCACCATTGGCGTCAAGGTATTGAGCATTGCGCTTGTCCCACAGGGCGGCGGCAGCAATGTCAGTGTCTATACAGCCCCGACACCCGCCCCCTTTGTAAATCTCGAGCAGCTGGATCAACTGGCTGAAATCCTCGGGAATGCAACCGTTCCGGTCGGCACCTACACCGGTGCGGTCATTACGGTAAGTGGCAATCCGGCGGATGTACTGCTGACCGCATCGGCCGATCCGGAGGCGGGTTTCGCCCTCGCGGCCGGCGCAGCGGTATCCAGTGCCAATATTCACGTGATGAATACCCAAGGCAGCGGCACGAATCTGACCGCGCCGATCACCGTCAGTTTCGTCTCCCCGCTGGTTGTGAGCACTACGGGTTCCACCGCGCTGGACCTGGAATTTGATCTGTCACATCCGGCCTTCATCATTGCCCACAATCCGCCCAGTGCAAGTGCCACCCAGTGGGCCGTCAACTTCAACGGACCGGTGCGGCATCGTCCGCTCGCCGATTTGCGCCGCCTGGTGCTGCGGCACACGTACGGCACGGTGACCATGCTCGCCAGTGACGGCACATCGATTACGATCGACAAGGATTTCCCGACGCTGCCGGCAGTGTCGCCGGAAACCGAGACCACCGGAACGCAATCCCTCACGGTGCTGGCGGATGCGACCAACGGGACGCTGTTCTACGATGTGGATGCCAAGACCGTCACCACCATCAAAAATTTCTCGGGCGAAGCCAGCCTCAACGGCAAGTTCGTGCGCGTCGCGGCGCGCTACCAGGTGGATGGAACTTTGGTGGCAACCCGTATCTGGGCCAGCAGCACTTTCAACAGCGTCTGGCTCAGCCCCGAAGGCCATGTGCTGAATGCCGATGCCAATACGGATGTCCTCACCATCAGCAACGAATCCGGAATCGGCGTGCCGCTGACCGTCGACGCCAATACCCAGTTCTTCTTTCGCCAACCGTGGAATGCGGTTGCCGATGCGACGCCGATCGCGACCGGCACCGCGTTCCTGACCGACAAGAACATCGTGCGCGGATTCAAGGTGCATGCCAGTGTCGTGGATCCCCTGGCGGTGCCGCTGGTGGCACAGGAGATCGATATTGAAACCGCGGACTACTCGGGCGCAATCTCGGCACCCAGCGCCAGCGGCTACACGTATACCCACGATTTCGTGCGTGCCATCGATGACTACACCGTCACCCTGGGCTTTATTGCCGCGGCCACCGCCAATGGCAACGATCCGATGAGCGGCGCTGCGATCACCGGCTACAAGTGGTGGAACTTCGCCTACCCGACCCTGGTCGATTCGGGCGCCAATGCGGTCAGTGATTTTGTTGCAGCCACCGGCGGCACGGCCAGTTTCGGCGGCACGGCGGCTCCGATCATTCCCTGGGGCGTGAGCTACGTCATCTGGGGTGACCCTGCCAATGCAACGGGCTGGAGCGCCGCCAGCTCCATCCTCGAGCCGACGCCCCTGCCCGTTGGTACGGTCGCCAGTCCCCCGGTCGCCGGCACCCATGCCGAAACCTTCACAATCACGGCGGCCAACGGCACCAACCCGGTGACCGTGGATGCGCAAACCGTGAGCGGCTCAGCCACCCTGGTCTACCAGGTGGACATGACGGGGGGTGTCGTGACGGTGAGCCCCATCGACATCACGACCTCCTCCGGCCTGTCGAGCTTCGTATCCGGGATGGCCGCCGGAACCAAGGTCGAGGTCTCGGGTGCGCCGCAGGCCGATGGCAGCGTGAAGGCCTACGTGATCACCTACTTCACCGGAACGACTCCGGCGGCGGTGAACTGAAGCCGCGCCCTATGCCACCACCGCCGGGCCTGAGAGCCTCAGGCCCGGCGCAGGTACTCGGCGAGCGTGATGATTCGGTGCGCGCGAATATCCCACAGAATGCATTTCATGGCGCCGCTTACTCCCGAGAGCTTCAGGCGTGCGACGCTCAGGAACAGGTGCTGATACTCGTTGTGGCACTGAACCAGGCGGTAACTGGGGATACTCGAGGACAGGTGGTGAATATGGTGGTAGCCAATGTTGGCGGTGAAGAAATTCAACCAGCCGGGCAGCACCAGGAAACTGGTGCCTTCGATGGCGCCCGTATCGTAATCCCAGCGCTCACACCCGGTCGCGTAGGAATGTTCAAAATTGTGCTGCACGGTGAACAGCACAATGCCCAGGCCGCCGGCAATCGACACGGTGAGCAGATAGATGACGAAGAACAGCATCGCGCCGAAATACCAGCACATGACCCCCCAGACGCTCAGCAGCACCAGGTTGTTCCACAGCATGGCGCGGTATTCCTTCGCGGTCTTCCAATAGCGGGTCTGGTAGCTGGCCGACAGTTCACGCACCGAGTGACCGGTACCGGCGATCTTGCCGCGCAGGATGTGACCCCACAGCCCGATCGTGCCCCTGATCCAGGTGAGGCGCGGATTGAAAATCAGATAGATGAACCCAGCCACGGGCGCGGCCGTGATGCTGCATTTGTGGCGGTAAAAACGTTGCTGCGCCGTGGTCAAGGCTGCGTATTCATCCACTGACAGTGTTGCGTACGGGCCACGATACCTGTCCCAGTTGCCATTATTTGCGTGGTGATAATTGTGGTGCTGCGCCCACACGTATTGCGGCATTCCCGCGAGCACGCCGAAGAAAAAGCCCAGCCACCGATTCAGCGCGACGCTGCGGAACAGACTGCGATGGCCGCACTCATGCATCAGCGCGAAAACGCGCAACGTGAAGAGAATGAGCAGCGGCAGCACCGCGGCCACAGCCCACAGGCTCGTGCGTCCAAAAGTGACAGCAATCCACCAGAGAATGCCCAAGGGCACCACGGTAATCAGGACCTGAACCAGGCCCTGTCCATTATCGGACTTGCCGTAGCGTCCGATCATTCCCTGTTTCTGCTGCTTGACGCACTCGATCAGCGTTGTGATTGAGCGTACCCCGTGGCGTATCTATCGGGCAGATCGTATAGCGCGTACGTCTTTGTTCTTGCTTTCGCCGAGCTATGGGCGCGAAGTGTACCAGAGCGTACACACGAATTCCCGCGCGATGTCACGTTTTGGCGCACTTGGTCATCGTCGGGATAGTAACAGTTGTCTGGGCAACGCGAGCGGGAGCCTTACTGCGGCCCGGCAGGCCGCAGCCGGAAGTCGTAGTTAACCGTATAAAACGCCACATCCACGTGTTCGCCATCCGGAGCGGTACCCGGCGGGTGCCGGTCAAACTGCGCCACCAGCGACTCCTTCATGCCGAAGACAGCATCTGAATCCAGGTATTGGCTCCCCGCCACGAACAGATGGGTGGTCACCGGCCGGTAGCCCGGTGCCGAGACAATCATATGAATATGCCCGGGCCGGTAGGGATGGCGTCCCATCTTGCGCAGCATGCGTCCCACCGGACCGTCGGTGGGCACCGGGTAGAACGTCGGGCGGATGGAGCGGAACCAGTAGCGTCCTTCGGCATCGGTCCTGATCCGGCCACGCGCCTTCATGCCCGTCTCCCCGGGGATCTGCATGTCGTAATTGCCGTCACCATCGCCGGACCAGATATCCAGCAACGCGTTCGGCAGCGGCCGGCCGTCCGCACTGAGCACGCGCCCCGAATAAAATGCGGGCTCACCCTTCACCCCTCGCGCCAGATTGCTGCCGCGCGGCAGCTCCGGGGCACCCTCCCAGTAAAAGGGACCCAGAACCGTCGATTCGGCGCTGCCATGATCCGCCGGATGATTGAGCGTGATGACCAGGACCGATACGCCGAGGGTGTCGGAGAGCAGGATGAACTCCTGGCGTTTCTCGGTACAGGTCTGTCCCACGTCGGTGAGGAATTGAATGGCGCCGATCCACTCACTTTCGGTCAGCTGCACGTCCCGGACGAAGTCGTGCAGATGTGTGACCAGGCTGGTCATGACCTGCTTGAAGCGCGGATCGTCACTTTGGGACAGCCGGTCAATCACCGCCTGGGTGATGCTCTGCTCGTTGAACTCTCGCACGCCGCCTCTCCTTAGCTTGCCACTCACCTCAACGCCATAGGCGGCTTGAGGCGATCTGCGCCCCTTCCACCAACGAGCGCAGTTTCAGGTACGCGATATCCGGTTCGACCGGGCCAAAGCCCGCGAAGGTTCCAAAGCCGCAGTCAGTGCCGGCCACCACCCGCTCGCGCCCCACGACCTGGGCGAAGCGCTCGATGCGCTCGGCCACCAGCTGCGGGTGCTCGATGTAGTTGGTGGTCGTCGACAGCAGACCCGGGATCATGATCTTCTCGTCCGGGATCTTGAAGTCCCGGAACACGGACCACTCATGCGCATGCCGGGGATTGGCGGCCTCGAACAACAGGCCCTGCGGCTTGGCCTTGATCACAATCGGCAGCAGGCGCTCCAGCGGCACATCGTGATGATGCGGGCCTTCGTAATTGCCCCAGCACACGTGCATGCGCACCCGGTCGGCCGGAACATTGCGCAATGCGTGATTGAGCACTTCGATATGCCGTGCCGCGAGTTGTTCGAACTCTTCAACGGTGCGATTGCGATACAGGGTATGCCGGCCCATCGCCAGATCCGGGGCGTCAATCTGCAGGATGATCCCGGCCCGCACGATCGCCTCGTACTCCACCGCGAGCGCATCGGCCAGCGCCTCAAGGTACGCGTCCTGGGTGGGGTAGAAATCATTCGGCTGAAACAGCGCAATCACGCCCGGTGAGGCCGCGTTCATGAAGGCGCCGTGCGGCTTGGCGGCAGCCACGGCCTGATTCAGATTCGCAATGTCGAGCTGCAGCGGCCGCAGATTCTTGACGGCCACCGGCCCGATGCAGCGCGGTCGTCGATACTGGGCGGTCGCGCCACGCTCGGCGAGCTTGCGCAGCAGCGCCGGAAAGTCGACCAGGTCCTGCCCGGGCTGACGGGGCGAATCACCGCCGAAGCCGGAGAACCGGTCGGAGATGTAGGTGGCATAGCTGATCTTGCTCATTTCGCCGTCGCTGACGAAATCGATGCCCACCTCTTTCTGCAGCTTGACGACCTCGGCCACCGCGGCGGTGATCACCGCATCATCGCGGGCGATGTCGCGCTGCGCATCGGTGGCGTCGGCTGCTCGCGCGAAGACCACATCGGTTACCGCCTGGCTGCGCGGCAGGCTGCCAACATGAGTCGTGGCGATCCGGTCGATTCGAGTGCTCATGAACGGAAGGTATTATTGGAATGGTGATCACCGGCGAGCCAGCGCTTCAGCGACTGATGGGCATCGGCGCGGCGCTCATTGTTGATATCGGCGACATGCGGCGGATCCAGTGTGAACTCCAGGATCAGTCCATTGGGGTCGCAGACGTACACCGAGCGGCAGTAGCCATGCTCGAGCACGTAGGTCTGCGGTGGCTTGATGCCGGCCTTCGCGATGCGCGCCTCGATGGCGGCCTGAGTCTCGGCATCCACCGACAACGCGATGTGATGAAACGGCGATTGCGGCATCTGCGGCCCGAACTCGGCCTGATCCGCCGGATCGGCGAACTGGAAGAACGCCAGCGCTCCGCCATCGCCGATGCCGTAGAAGGTGTGCACGTAGGTGCGTTCCTTGCCGAACAGCACGTCGGATTCGCACCAGGTCGCGGTCAACGGCAGGCCGATGACCTCCTCGTAGAACTGGCGCGTCTTTTCCTGATCCTTGGTCACGTACGCGGTGTGATGAAGACGCGCGGGAAGCTTGCTCACGATGTTTACCCTCTGATGTCCGGCCATGCCGTATCACGTTCCAGTGCAGCGCGGATCGCCTTGCCGTGCTGGTCCAGGAGCGGCGCCGCCCGCACCGAACTGGCACGGTGACCCTCGAAGCGGACCGCCGGCCGCACCGCCTCGGTGGCAGTATGCGGCGACTCAATCGGCACAACAATGCCCAGGTGCCGTGCCTGCGGATCCTTTACGACCTCATCTATGCGGTTCACCGGCGCGTGCGGCACATCAGCAGCGGACAGGCGCTCGATCCAGTACGCCAGCGGGTGGCGCGCGAAACGCGCATCCAGTTCCACCCGCAGGGTGTCGTACTCGGCGATGCGGTGCTCGCGGGGATTGAAGCGCGGATCAGTCCCGAGCTCCGGGGAATCCAGCGCAGCGACCAATCCGGTCCAGAACTTCTCCAGCGACGACAGATGGATGGCGATCAGCCGATCATCAGCCGTGCGCAGGATATAAGCCTGCGCCAGGCGCGGCCGGTCCGCGGAGGTCGGCACCTCACCCGTGGCAAAGAATGCGGCAAAGGGCTCGATGGCAAAATGCGCCATCGCCTCGAGCATCGAGACCTCGACATGTCCGCCCTGACCGGTACGACCGCGGCGCACCAGCGCCGCGAGGATCCCTTGTGAGGCGTACATGCCGGTGATCGCATCCGCCAGAGCCGGTCCGAGAAACTGCGGTCGGCGATAGTCCACCACGACGCTGAGAAAGCCGCTCAGCGCCTGGGCGACCGAGTCGTAGCTGGGACGCTCGGCATACGGTCCCGTCGCACCAAAGCCGCTGATGGAGCAGTACACCAGCCGCGGATTGAGCTTGAGCAGCTGTTCGGCGCCGGCGCCGATGCGCTCGGCGGCCCCCGGCCTGAAGTTCTGGATATAGACATCCGCATCGCGGATCAGCTTGCGGAACAGCTCCCCGTCGCCGGGTTGCTTCATGTTCAGGGCCACGCTGCGCTTGTTACGGTTATAGGCCTGGAAATGTGCCGAGTACTGGCTGCCGTGGTAGGCACGGTACGGATCGCCGTCGGGGCTTTCGATCTTGATGACATCCGCGCCCAGGTCGGCCAGCAACATTCCGGCGCACGGACCGGTGATGAAAGTCCCTTGCTCGACAATGCGGATTCCGGTCAGTGCTGGTTCCATGCCCATCCTAGCGTTGCAGCCGCAACATCAACCTGCGTCATCCGGAACGAAACCGGCCGGAACGTCCCCGTCATACTCGATCGCGCGCGCGGCGGCGTGCGACATTACAAAGCCGATGGAGCGCTGCTGCTCCTCGAGCAGGTGTCCGACGAGGCCCGCGGTGCGCGCCAGCAACGGCACACCTTTCAAGGCGAGCAACGGATAGCCCGCATCGAGCAGCACCGCCGGAATTGCCCCGGACACGTTCAGTGCCAGCGGCCGTCCGACCACCTCGGGCAGCAATTCCTCGACGATACCGGCAATCTCCGCATGCGGGCCCGAGGTGCGGGTCTCGGCGGCCACCGCGAACAAGCGCAGCGACCGCGGGTCACGACCCTTGTGCAGCGGATGGCCGTAGCCGGGGATGGCTCGCTTGGCAGCCCGGTATTCCCGCACCACCTCCAGGGACGCCTCGCGCACGGGGCGAACGGCAGCGCGCGCGTGAATCTCGGCAAACAGCCGCCCGGCCGCTTCGGCCGACCCCAGCACCACCGAGCCGCAGCCGAGGATTCCGGCCGCTACAGCTCCCTGCAGGGCCTCAGGAGCGGCGGCGAGGGTCATGCGGGCGGCCTGGACGCTTGGCACCAGGCCATGCTCGGCGATTGCCACCAAAGTGGCATCGAGGATCCGCAATTGGGCGGGGGTCGGCAGCGCGCCGGTGAGCAACAGCCAGAAGTGCTCGGTGAAAGTGATCGACCCGACCAGGGCGGCAAGGTCACGGCCGCGGACCACGATCGTTTCGGCGTTGGACGTTGAGATTCCCGAACTGCGCTGGTCCTGACGGCCGATTTTCACTTTGCATCCCAATGTGCTAATTTTCGGATATCGAAATTATTGTCGATATACGAAACGATACTGGACCCCGGCTCCGGAGAGTGTCAAGACTGTGGGAACCCTACGCGTAGCAGCCGTCCGCCGTGAAGCCATGGGTGGCCTCGCCAAGGGTCTCGCGGTCATTCGCGCTTTTGGTCGCGATCACGCCGCACTCAGTCTCAGTGACATCGCGCGCAGTGCCGGCATGCCCGCGGCCACAGCGCGACGCTGTCTGCTCACTCTCGAGGAGCTGGGCTATGTTACCCGTAATGGCCGCAGTTTCCTGCTCCGACCCAAGGTCCTCGAACTCGGGGCGGCGTATCTGGAATCGATAAACATCGAACATATCACCCGCACCCATCTGGAGGAGCTGGCACGCGCGACCTCAGACTCGGCCGCATTATGTGTATTGGACGGCACGGAGATTGCCTATGTTGCGCGCACCTCCGTGCGCACGCTGCTGCGCCTGGAGGCGCATGTGGGCAGCCGGTTCCCCGCGCACGCGACCTCCATGGGCCGAGTGCTGCTCGCGGGCCTCGGGCCGGAGCGTCTGAATCAGTATTTCGAGGTGGTGAAGCTGACGGCGCTCACCGACAAGACCGTGACGGACCCGCAGCGGCTGCGTGACCTGATCGAGGAGGCGCGTCGCAATGGGTACGCCGCGGTGGCCGATGAACTTGCCTATGGCGTGATCGCCCTCGCCGTTCCGGTGTTCGATCACCATGGCCGCGTGGTCGCCGCCTTGAATTCCTCCAGCCATTCCGGCCGCATGACCCGCACCAAGCTCATTCGCGGCAGACTCACGATGCTGCAGCATGTCAGCAAGCAGATCTCAGTCTCCATTGCGACGATCCCCGGACTGTCCTTGAGTGCGCAGCACTGAGGTTATCCGCAGGCATCGCGTGCCTCAGAACTGCGCCTCGAGAATCTGAAACTCCGAACCGGTTTCGAGCCGCCGCACATTCTGGAATCCCGCCGACGCGAGCAGCGCCAGCATTTCTTTCAAGGTGCGCTCCTGGGCACCCAGTGCGACGAGCATGTGCAGGTCGACTCGGGCCAGCGCCCGGTTCTCCTGCGACGGCACAAGTCGCTCGGGCATCAGGCGCTCAATGATCAGCATCCGCGTCCGCGGCGCCATCGCCCGCCGGCAGCTGCGCAGAATGTGTCGCGCCTTGTCATCGGGCCAGTCGTGGATGACCGTCTTCAAAACATAGATGTCCGATCCGGTGGGCACGCTCGCGAAGAAATCCCCGCTGGTGAATTCGCAGCGCCCGGCGAGACCACGGCCGTCAAAGTGCGCGCGCGCCTTGGATATGGCGTGGGGCATATCGAACAACACCCCATGCGCAGTCGGATAGACGGTGAGAATGTGGGCCAGCAGTTCACCATAGCCGCCCCCCACATCCATGACGCGCTGGCCCGCAAAGTCGTAAGCCTGCGCGATGTGCAAGGCCGCCAGGCGCGTCAGATCGACCATGGCCTGATTGAAAATCTCGGCGGCTGCCGGATCGCGCTCCAGATGAGCGAATCCCGTATTGCCGGTGACGAGCGAGCGTGCACTGTGCCCTGTCCTGACGCTATGAAGCAGATTCGCCCACACCTGCCAGGCTTCGCCGCCCCATTGCAGCGCCCAGGCACGCATCGAGCAGGGCACATCGGCACGCAGCAACGAGCCCAGGCGGGTCATCTCGAAAGCGCCATCCTCACGCTGATGACAGACATCCACGCTCCCCAGCGCGCTGAGCAAACGGCGCAGGGCCGCGGCGTTCGTGCCGGTAGCGGACGCCAGCTCCTCGGCCGTGCGTGCGCCCGCGGCCAGCAGCTCCGGAATGCCTAAGCGGGCCGTTACGTAACAGGCTTGCGCGACCCAGCTGCCATTGATGAGGTCAAGCAGCTGCCGGGCCGTGGCCGCGTCGTCATTCACGCTCACGGGGTGCGCTCCAACACCAATCCGGTGATGACGCCCTTCGAATCCATATTGATGTTCAGCAGCACAGACCCGCCGAGAAACTTGCACACGTAGACATCATCACCGCTCGGATCGACTTCCTGAAAGGTGATGCTCTGCAGGGCACCCAGGCTCTGCACGCCCTCGACCAGATCGCTTTGCACCTGCCTGCTACTGGCGGCAAGCTCGGGTGACATCTGCGAATAGTCCGGAGGCTGGCCCTTTGCAATGCGCGCGAAAAAATCGCGGGCGGCCGCTTCCGAACCCGGCCGTGGAGTATTGGCTTTGATGCGCGCGGCAAATGCGGCATTGAAACGGGTGGCAAGTGCAGCATCCATGCGTGGCATCGTGATGTCCCGGCCACCCTGATGCAGGATCAGTGCAGTGGCACGCGCAGTTCCGTCGGTGGCGAAGTCAATCGTGGCGTCGACGCCCTTCTGGAAAAAATGGGTCGGTGTCTGGGCGAAAAGATCGACGGGCGAGCGCCCGGTAACCTGCGTGCTCAGCTGGGTACCGGACACAGCGACCGTCATGACGCCCTGGATGTCACCGATCTGGTAGTAACCGACATAGCGCTTCAGCGTCGCGGCATCCACGGCAATCGCCTGCGGCGGCGCAGAGCTTGGCGCGGCGGGCGCACTAACCTGTGCCGCGGCGCCGACCCACGCCAGCGACAGGCACAGCAGCAACGCTGCGGCCGCCTTCCACCTCACACACCAGACCCGGATGTCCATCAGTCTTGTTCCTTATCTGACTTGGCGCGCAGTACTTTGCGCATGCGATTGATCTGCTCCGGGGTCAGCCGCTGATCCGACACCAGGTGGGTGAAGAGCAACTCCGCGGAGCCGGCGAAAAGTTTTCCGGTCAGGTGCCGCAGGGCACTGCGCTGCGCTGCCTGCTGCTGCACGGCCGGAAAATAGCGATGGACGCGCCCTTCGGCCTTGTGGCTGACATAGCCTTTGAGCTCCAGGGTGCGCAGCACGGTCAGAACCGTCGTGTAGGCCAACGAATCCTCCAGCTGCTCGCGCACCTGCGCGACCACGGCGGGACCAAAGTCCCACAGAATCCGCATGACATCGGCTTCGCGGTCCGTCAGGGAGATGTCCATGGCGTTTCTACTAATATTATAGTTGACTGTACTGCCTGCGCCACAACCCAGTCAACCCATTGGAGCTGTCAGTTGAGCGGCCCCTCCGCGGCACGCATCCCACGCCCCACCCAGGCCAACAGTGCAATCGAAACGGCGGCCGCCAAACAGACGCAGGCCATGGGCACACGGTAGTTGCCGCCCAGTTGCGCGGCGAACCAGGTCTGCAGCACCGCATTCGATGAGGCAATGAAATTGCCGATCTGATACACGGTCCCGGGAAACGTCGCACGGGCCCCGGGTGGGGCGACTTCCAGCAGATAGGCGGGTACCGCACCCCATGCGCCCTGAACGCAGAACTGCATCAGGAAAGCGCCCGCCGCCAGCATCACCACCCCGCTCGAGAATGCCCACATATAGGTGAGCGGGATGGCCAGCAGCGCGGCGACCATCATCGCGCGCCGGCGTCCGATGCGCTGGCTCCAGGAGCCGAAGAACCAGCCACCCAGGATCGCCCCGATGTTGTAGATAATCGCAATCATGCTGGTGGCATGCGCATCGAAGTGGTGGGTGGTCCGCAGAAAGGTCGGATAGGTGTCCTGGGTGCCGTGGCTGAAGAAATTGAACGCCGTCATCAGCACGATGGCGTACACGGCAAGCTGCCAGTGCTGCCCCAGAAGCTTCCGCACTGAAGCGCGCTCCGTGGGCTCGGCCTTCCAGGCCGGTGACTCAGGCACGTGCCGGCGGATGTACAGCACCAGCAGTGCGGGCAGGCAGCCAACCACGAACATGCCGCGCCAGCCGACCGTGGTATAGAGCAACCCGAAGATCACCGACGCCAGCAGATAACCGGTCGGGTATCCGGACTGCAGCAGGCCCGAGACCACGCCGCGCGCCTTGGGCTTGACGGTCTCCATGGTCAGTGACGCACCGATGCCCCACTCCCCGCCCATTGCCACGCCGAACAGCGCCCGGATGATCAGGAACGTGGTCAGATTCGGCGCCAGTGCGCTGGCCAGGCCCATCAATGAGTACAGCGCCACATCCAGCATCAGGATGGGGCGTCGCCCGAAGCGATCCGCCAGGCGGCCGAAAATGAAGGCGCCGACCGGCCGCAGCGCCAAAGTCAGCGTTACTGCCCAGGCCACCGAGCCACGGGTGGTGCCGAAATCCCGAGCGACATCGTCAAGCACGAAAACCAGCAGGAAGAAGTCAAACGCGTCCAGCGTCCAGCCCAGAAAACTGGCGGTGACGACCTTGCGTTCCACGGCCGTCCAGCCTCGTAAACCCTCAAACATGTTGCAACATCCGATGGCGCCCCGGCCGCAGCGTGAGCGCAAGTATGGATCACGGCGTTGATTGCGCAACCGCGCCGACGCGGCATCGTGACGCAACTATGCTATCGTTTGTTGCAGACGGCCAAAACGATCAGGGGGGACTTATGAGGACCACGCTCAAGGGGTTGCTGCTGGCATTGCTGCTGTTGTCAGCCCCCGCCTTCGCGGCAAACGTCGACGGCGACTGGACCGGCTCGATCGACTCACCGAACGGCCCGGTGCAGATCACCTACACCTTCAAGGCTGACGGCGCCGTGCTCACCGGCACGACGACCGGCCCCGATGGCGCCAAGCTGGCCATCAAGGACGGCAAGATCGACGGCGCCAAGATTTCATTCGCCATCGATGTGGATTTTGGCGGTTCACCCACGACATTGAAATATACCGGCGTGGTGGCCGCCGACGGCATCGCGCTGGTCCTGGATTTCCAGGGTCAACCGGTGAATATCGCGATCAAGAAGGTGGCGCCAAAATAGCGCGCGGCGCCGCACCCAGCCGCAGTTGACCTGAAAAAAGCCGATCGGAGAGCGCCATGTCACAAATGTCCCGACGGTATCGCCCGGGTTGCGCCTGGGCGGTGGGCCTCGCCAGCGCCGCCTTGGGCCTGAGCAGCTGCGGCACTGATTCGATGACCAGCGTCATGCCGGCGGGTACGGCGCGCGGCAGCCTGCTCCAGGATCCGCCGCTGCGGATCGCGTCGCTGGATGCCGCGACCTTTGGCACCGAGCTGGGCACCAGCGCCTCGGGTGTGCAGCTGCTGGAGGTTGCAGGCCAGCCCAGCTGCGGCGTCGACTTTTACTATTTGCAGTACAACACCGTGGGTGGGAAGGGCGAGGCCACCACCGCCTCCGGGGCATTGATGGTGCCCACGGGCTCCGCCCCCCAGTGCAGCGGCGGACGGCCTATCGTCCTGTACGCCCATGGCACGGATACGGACCGCAATCTCAACATCGCCGATATCACCAACACGAGCAACACCGAGGGGGCGCTGATTGCCGCGATGTTCGCAGCCCAGGGCTACATCGTGGTGGCGCCGAATTACGCGGGCTACGACACCTCGACGCTTGGCTATCACCCTTACTTGAATGCGGATCAGCAATCCAAGGACATGATTGATGCGCTGACGGCGGCGCGTGCCGCCCTGCCCCACACGATGACTACCGAAACCACCGATGGCGGCAAACTGTTCGTCACGGGCTATTCTCAAGGCGGTCATGTGGCCATGGCCACTCATCGCGCCTTGCAGGCAGCCGGCATGACGGTGACCGCCTCCGCGCCCATGTCCGGTCCCTACGCGCTGGAAGCCTTTGGCGATGCGGTGTTCTACGGGCAGGTGAATGTCGGCTCCACCGTCTTCACCCCGCTGCTGGTGACCAGCTATCAGAATGCCTATGGCAACATCTATCAGAACCTGACCGATGTGTACGAGGCCAACTACGCGCCGAAAATGGCCAACGTGCTCCCCAGCACCACTCCCCTGGCCACCCTGTTCATGAATGGCACGCTGCCCGAGTCGGCGCTATTCAATGCCACGACGCCGGTCACCGGCAATGCCATGCTCGATGCGGCTTTGGCCGTGCCGACCAATCCGGTCTTTGCCGCAGGCTTCGGCAGCGGCAATCTGCTAACCAATGATTTCCGCTTGAGCTACGTGCTGGATGCGGTGGCCAGTCCGGACGGCGCGGTGCCGACTCCGACGGCCGGGGTTGCCGTGGCAGCAAATCCCCAGAACACCATGCGCATTGCGTTCAAGACGAATGATCTGCGCAACTGGATCCCACAGCGCCCGGTACTCATGTGCGGCGGTGACGAGGATCCGACCGTGTTCTTCAGCGTCAACACGCTGGTCATGCAGCAATACTGGGCCGCGTTGCCGGCCGGAGCGATCACCGTCGTCGATATCAATGCGCCCGTAACCGGCGCCAACGATCCCTTCGCCGCCGCCAAAGTGGGCTACCAGACAACCATCGCCGGTATCGCCGCGGCCCAGGGCCAGAGTGCGGCGGTCCAGGCCATTCATGCAACCGAAGCGCCGTTCTGCACGGCCGTGGCGCGCGGATTTTTCGCGCAGTTTTAGAGGTTTGAAGATGAAAGCCATCCACTACACCGCCACGGCGCTTTGCATCAGTCTGGGCATCGCTCTGGCGATGGCTGCCGCGGTGGCGCGTGCCGACGATGATACCGGCGCGGGCGATCATCCGAACCTGGTGGCGCTTGGCCTGTACCAGGTCAGTTTTCACGTCCATGCCGATGACATCGCAGGTCCCTACGTACCGCCGGGCCTCAATGTCCGCAATCCCAGCGTCAATACCCTGTATCTGGGGTATATGCGGCGGCTGTCACCGCATTTTGATGTGGAACTCGCGCTGGGCGTGCCACCGCTGACCCGCACCGTGGCCAAGGGGCCGGCGCAGGTCGGATCCGTGCCGTACAACGGTCAGACGATCGCCACCGCGCGCTGGCTGGCACCCAGCCTGTTGGTCAAGTACTACTTGTTCAACCCGGAGGCGCTGGTGCGCCCGTATCTGGGCGTCGGCGTGAACTACACCCGATTCTATTCACGCCAGGTCACCGCCGCCGGGGATGAAGTCAGCGGCGGGCCGACAGCGCTGTCGCTGCCGGTGTCGGTGGGGCCGGTGGGCACGGTCGGCGTTTCGTGGCACGCGCTCGACCGGGTGGTCGTGAACCTGTCCGGCTCCGCAAGCTGGGTGAACTCACGGCTGACCACGGACACCGCCGGCCTCCTGCGCACCTCACACGTGGAGTTCAATCCCCGGGCCATCGTGCTGGCCGTGGGCTACAGGTTCTGATCAGTTCAGCAGGCGCGCGCACAGGGAGAGCAACGGCCCGGGAAGAATGCCGAGCACCAGCGCCGCCACACCGTTGACCCCGACCATCAGCCGCACGCCCGGCTGCCACGCGGGCGCAGGTTGCCCGACCGCGGGTTGCTCGACGTACATGAAAATCACGATGCGCAGGTAGTAGAACGCGCCGATCACGGATACCAACACGGCGATGATCACCAGCCACAGATGGCCGGTCACCCACAGCTGCTGCAGTATCGCCAGCTTGGCCCAAAAGCCCAGAAACGGGGGCACGCCGGCGGTGGAGAACATCAGGCCCATCAGCACCAGCGCCAGCAACGGATCACGGCGGTACAGACCCTTGTAGTCATCCAGGCGATCCGCCTCGAAGCCCTTGCTGCTCATCAGCAGCATGACACCGAAGGTACCCAGCGTGGCCAGCACGTACGCCAAGGTGAAGAACAGCGACGCGGCATAGCCGGACTGCGTCCCGGAGACAAAGCCCAGGATGATGAAGCCGACGTTCGAGATGGCCGAGTACGCCAGCATGCGCTTCAGGTTGCTCTGCGCGATGGCGACGACATTGCCCAGAATCAGGCTCAGTACCGCGAGCGCCCCGAGCATCTGCGACCACTCGTGCTCGGCACCCGTCAGGCCATGCGTGAGCATCCGCAGGGCAAGCGCAAAGTAGGCGATCTTCGGCGCCGTCGCGATGAACAGCGTGACATTGGTGGGTGCACCCTCGTACACATCCGGCAGCCACATATGGAAGGGTACCGCGCCGAGCTTGAAGGCCACGGCGACCACGACGAAGGTCAATCCGAGGACCGCGCCGGCGCCGTGCGTCATGCCCAGACGCACGGCCAGCTCATCCAGCCCGAGGGTGCCGGTGATGCCATACAGAATGGACATGCCGTACAGCAACATGCCCGAGGCGATGGCGCCCAGCACGAAATACTTCATGGCGGCCTCGGCCGCGATGCCATTGTCGCGATCGAACGCCACCATGGCGTAGACCGACAGCGCCAGCAGCTCCACGCCCATGTACACCGTCAGCATGCTGTTGGCCGAGGCCAGCACGAAAATGCCCAGCAGCGCCGTCAACACCAGCACGTAGTACTCGCCACGGGCCGTGCCGCGCTGGGTCATATAGCCGCGCGAATACAGCAGCGTGATGGCCACGAACAGCAACGCCGCGAGCTTCAGCACGAAGCCAACCGGATCGGCCACGTACAGCCCATCGAACAGCACCAGGCGAGCGCTCACCTGGCCGACGCCCACGAGCAACGCGGCCGTGATGGCCAGCGCGATCAACGTGATCATCGGGGTCAGGCCCCGCCGCTTCTCGCCGGCGAAGACATCGATCATCAGCACGGCGCAGATGGCGAAGGCTAAAAAGATCTCCCCGATGGCGGGAGCAACCGAAGCCCAGGTCATTGTGGTATCTGGCATGTCAGCTCAAAGCGGCAGCTTCGAATGCACGGCCTGCTGGACCAGGTGATGCACCGAAACTTCCATGATGTTGAGGAGGGGCGCCGGGTACACGCCCAGCAGCAGCACCGCCACCGCGAGCACGCCCAGTACCAGGAATTCGCGTCCGTTGAGGTCCTTGAGCGCCGCGACATGACTGTTGGTCACCGGACCGAACACGACGCGCTTGACCATCCACAGGGTGTACGCCGCGCCCAGGATCAGCGTCAGTGCGGCGAGGAAGGCGTACCAGAAGCTCGCCTTGAAGGCGGCGAGGATGACCATGAACTCCCCGACGAAGCCCGAAGTGCCCGGCAGGCCCGAGTTTGCCATGCCAAAGAAGACCATCAGCGCGGCGAAGTGCGGCATCACATTCACGACGCCACCGTAGCTTGCAATCTCGCGGCTGTGCATCCGGTCATACAGAACGCCTACGCACAGGAACAGCGCCCCGGAGACCAGGCCGTGCGAGATCATCTGCACGATGGCCCCATCCACCCCGAGCACCGCGCCGCTCAGGCTGCCGGTGCTCGCCACCACTGCGTAGATCCCGAAGGTGCCCAGTGTCACGAAGCCCATGTGCGCGATGGACGAATAGGCAATGAGCTTCTTCATGTCCTGCTGCACCATTGCCACAAAGCCGATATACACCACCGCGATGAGCGACAGGGCGATGATCAGCATCACCAGCTCCCGGCTCGCATCCGGGGTGACGGGCAGGCTGAAGCGCAGAAAACCGTAGCCCCCCATCTTCAGCATGATGGCTGCCAGGATCACCGAACCACCGGTGGGTGCCTCCACGTGCGCGTCCGGCAGCCAGGTATGCACCGGCCACATCGGCACCTTCACGGCGAAGGCCACCAGGAAGGCGAGGAAGATCCAGCGCTGCTCGATCAGGCTCAGCGGCAGCGACTGCAGCGCGGCGATCGCGTAATCATGCCCCTTCACGTACATGTAGATGAGCGCCGCCAGCATCAGCACGGAACCCAGGAAGGTGTAGAGGAAGAACTTGATGGTCGCATATACGCGCCGCGGTCCGCCCCAGATGCCGATGATCAGGAACATCGGGATCAGCATCGCTTCCCAGAAGAAGTAGAACAGCAGTGAATCCGTGGCGCAGAACACGCCGATCATGAGGCCTTCCATGATCAGGAAGGCCGCGTAGTACTGCGCGGGCCGCTGCTCGATCACGGCCCAGCCCGCGATGATCACCGGAATGGTCATGAACGTGGTCAGCAGCACCAGCGGCAGCGAGATGCCATCCACGCCAATGCCGTAAAAGGCATTCAGCGATGGAATCCAGGACAGCTTCTCGACCAACTGCATGCTCGCCGTGCCGGTGTCGAAGCCCGTATAGGCACCAATCGATATCACGAAGGCGGCCAGGGCCGCGAGCAATGCCGCCCAGCGTCCGACCACGACAAAACGCTCGCCCAGCGCCAGCACCAGCACTCCGGAAAGGATGGGCAGCCAGATCAGAACCGACAGAACACCAAAAACGTGCATGTAAAAGACCGCCCTTAGCCTTAGCGGACCAGGAACCAGCCCAGCAGCAGGGCAAGTCCGATCATGGTCCAGAACGCGTAGGTGTACAGATAGCCGCTTTGCAGGTGCCGCATCAGCCCACCGAACCAGCGCACTGAATTGGCGGTGCCGTTCACCATGCCGCCATCGATAAGAATCTGATCCCCGCCACGCCACAGGCCCTTGCCCAGGCCGCGCGCCACAACGCATATGACGTTCTCGTTGAACCAATCGAAGTAGTACTTGTTGACCAGCAAGGTGCGCAGCGGCGAGAGCGCGTTGCCGAACGCGTCGGCCCATTGCGGCTTCTTGAGGAAGAACACCCAGGCGGCGAACACACCGGACAGCGCCAGCCAGAACGCCGGCGCCACCAGGCCTTTGAGGGCGAAGTTCAACCACAGCGGACCGTGCAGTTCCTCACCCACCCTGGCCATCACGTCATTGGCCGGCAGCACGAAGATGGAATGGCCAAAATAGCCGCCGAACAGTACTGACTTCACGCACAGCGCGCCGATGATGACCGAAGGGATCGCCAACGCCACCAGCGGCCCACGCACCACCCAGGCGGTCTCGTGCGGATCAGCGCCATCACCGTGATGATCATGACCCGGCTCTTCGTGCTCATCGTGATCATGTCCATGCGCCGCCGCCGCCCGGAAACGCTCCGGCCCATGGAAGGTCATGAACAGCATGCGGAAGGTGTACAACGCGGTGATGAACACGCCACCGAGTACGCAGGCATACGCGTAGCGCGCGCCCCAGCGATGCGACTCGCCCACCGCCTCGATGATCGCGTCCTTGGAATAGAAGCCCGCGAAGAACGGCGTACCGATCAGCGCCAGCGAACCGATCCAGCTGGTGGCCGCCGTCCAGGGCATGTACTTGGCCAGTCCGCCCATCTTGCGCATGTCCTGCTCGTGGTGCATGCCGATGATCACCGAGCCGGCCGCAAGGAACAGCAGCGCCTTGAAGAACGCGTGGGTCATGAGGTGGAAAATCGCGCCGCCATACGCGGACACACCCAGCGCGACCGTCATATACCCCAGCTGCGACAGCGTGGAGTACGCGATCACGCGCTTGATGTCATTGGCGACGACGCCCAGCAGGCCCATGAAGAATGCGGTCGTCGCACCGATCACCAATACGAACGACAGTGCCTGGTCCGATTGCTCGAACAGCGGTGACATGCGCGCGACCATGAATATGCCGGCGGTCACCATGGTGGCCGCATGGATCAGGGCCGAGATCGGCGTCGGACCTTCCATGGAGTCCGGCAGCCACACATGCAGCGGCACCTGGGCCGATTTGCCCATGGCCCCGACGAACAGGCAGATGCATATCAGCGTCATTGCCGGCACGGTCGTGCCGGAGGTGAGCGCCAGATTCTGCGCCGCGATATGCGGAGCGGCCGCAAAGGCCGCCTGGTAGTCCAGCGAGCCGGTGTAATAGACGACGCCGGCGATTCCCAGCACGAAGCCGAAGTCGCCGATGCGATTGACCAGGAAGGCCTTGAAGTTGGCAAATATCGCCGACGGTCGCGTGTACCAGAAGCCGATCAGCAGGTAGGAGACCACACCGACCGCCTCCCAGCCGAAGAACAGCTGCATGAAGTTATTCGACATCACGAGCATCAGCATCGAGAAGGTGAACAGCGAGATGTAGCTGAAGAAGCGCTGGTAGCCCGGATCATCGGCCATGTAGCCGATGGTGTAGACGTGCACGCACAGCGAGACGAAGGTGACCACGACCATCATCAGCGCCGACAGCCGGTCGATCAGGAAACCGACCTGGAAGTGAAGACCATCGCTCACCAGCCAGGTGTACACCGGCCCATTGAATATGGCCGCCCCGCCCCACACCAGGTCCTTCCAGATCATGAGCGACAGGATGCAGGAGATCGCCACACCCGCTATGGTGATCGTATGGGCGCCGGCGCGGCCGACCACCTTGCCGAACAATCCGGCAACGACCGCGGCGAACAGCGGCAGCATCGGGATGGCGAGCAGCAGATTCGGATTCATCGTCTTAGCTCACCCTTTGAGCGTGCTCAGGTCTTCGACGTTGATGCTGCGCCGCTCGCGGAACAGAACCACCAGGATGGCCAGGCCGATCGCGGATTCCGCGGCCGCGACCGTCAGCACGAAAAACACGAAAATCTGGCCGTGGATGTCGCCCAGGAAGCGCGAGAACGCCACGAAGTTGAAATTCGCCGCCAGCAGCAGCAGCTCCACGCACATCAGCAACAGGATCACGTTCTTGCGGTTCAGGAACACCCCGGCCACCGAGATCGCGAACAGCACGGCCGAGAGCGTCAGCAATTGGCCCAGGGTGATCATGAGCGTTTCTCCCCCGACATCTTCACGATGCGTACCCGATCCACGGCGCGCGCCGCCACCTGCTTGTCCACGTCCTGCAGCTTCAGGCCCCGACGCTTGCGCATGGTGAGCGAAATCGCCGCGATGATGGCTACCAGCAGCAGCACGGCCGCCAGTTCCAGCGGATAGGCGTAGCGGGTGTACAGGGTCTGGCCGAGCTCGGTGGTATTGCTGTAGGTCGCCGGCAGCGCCGCCGGACCCTGTGTCACATCCGGACCCAGGGTGCGCGCCACGATCACACCGACGATTTCGAAAATCACCACTCCGGAGGTGATCACTCCCAGCCACTTGAAGCGGGTGAAGCCCTCGTGCATTTCCTCGATGTTGATGTCGAGCATCATGACGACGAACAGGAACAGCACCATGACCGCACCGACGTAGACCAGCACCAGCACCACGGCCAGGAACTCCGCGCCGATCAGCAGCCAGATGGCCGCGCTGGTGACGAAGCACATGACCAGCGCCAGCGCCGCGTGCACCGGATTGCGCGAGATGATCATGCCCAGTGCGGATGCCACCAGCACCACCGCAAAGGCGTAGAACAATATCTGAACGAGCACGCTGCCCTCCCCGCGGAATCTGTTGTGCTTTGGACGCCTACCGGAACGGCGCATCCGCAGCCCTGTCGGCCGCGATCATCGCCTCATAACGCTCACCGACCGCGAGCAGCTTGTCCTTGGACATGATGTTCTCGCCGCGATGCTCCATGTGGTACTCGTGGATGCGCGTGAGCACAATGGCATCCACCGGGCAGGCCTCCTCGCAGAAGCCGCAGTAGATGCACTTGAACAGGTCGATATCGTAGCGGCTGGTGCGGCGCGTGCCATCCGTGGCCACTTCCGAGTCTATCGTGATGCAAACCGCCGGGCACACCGCCTCGCACAGCTTGCAGGCAATGCAGCGTTCCTCGCCATTGGGGTAGCGGCGCTGGGCATGCAGGCCGCGGAAGCGCGGCGACTGCGGGGTCTTCTCTTCCGGATAATTGATGGTGTACTTCGGGGATAGGAACATCCGCCAGGTCACCGCCATTCCTTTGAGGAGTTCGGGTAGCAGCAGGGTCTTGAGCAGTTGGCTAGCCATGGTTCGCCTTCAGGTCGTGTGCCAGGGGCCGATGTGAGCCCAGGACAGGACCCCCTCGACGAAAATCCAGACGATGGTCACCGGGATCAGCACCTTCCAGCCCAACCGCATGATCTGGTCGTAGCGGTAACGGGGGAAGGTCGCACGGAACCACAGGAACAGGAACAGGAACAGGAAGCCCTTGAGAAACAGCCAGCCAAAACTCGATGTCGCCAGTACGGTGTGACCCAGCACCGGCCAGCCGTCAAACGGGCTCAGCCACCCGCCCATGAAGAAGATCGCCGTGAGGAAGGAGATCAGGATCATGTTGGCGTATTCGGCGAGGAAGAACAGCGCGAACGCCATGCCCGAGTATTCGACATGGAATCCCGCGACGATTTCCGATTCGCCTTCGGCCACATCGAAGGGTGCGCGATTGGTCTCGGCGACCCCGGAAATGAAATAGACCACGAACAGCGGGAACAGCCAGGTCCAGTTCCACGTGAACATGCCACCTTGCTGGTGCCGCACGATGGCGCCCAGATTCAAACTCCCGGACGTCATCAACACTCCGACCAGCGCAAACCCCATCGCGATCTCATACGCGACGATCTGCGCGGCCGAACGCATCGCCCCGAGGAACGCGTACTTGGAGTTCGACGCCCAGCCGGCCAGGATCACCCCGTACACACCGGCCGAGGTCAGCGCCAGCAAGAACAGCAGGCCGGCATCGACGTTGGCAATGGTCAGATCCGGGGACAGCGGCATTACCGACCAGGCGGTAAATGCCGTCACCAGGGTGATGACCGGGGCCAGCGTGAACAGGAACTTGTTGGCCCTGGCCGGAATGATCACTTCCTTGGTGATCAGCTTGACGACGTCGGCGAAGGGCTGACCCAGGCCCGGGATCATCCCGAGAATCGCGACGCGGTTCGGGCCGCGGCGCAGCTGCATCCAGCCGATGACCTTGCGTTCCCACAAAGTAGTCAGGGCCACCACCAGGATCAAGGAGATGGTGACCGCCAGGATCCACACTGTCGAAATCGTCGTCGAGCGCACGATGTCCGGCAAAGCGCTCCAGGCAGTTGTCAGATTATTCAGCACGTCGTGCCTCGGGTTCAGTAGGTCGCGGGCGCACTGCGCCCCTCGACGGTACGCTGCAGTGACGGCGCCCGCCGCACCACGGCATCAACCTGGTACATGGGAATATCGACGGTGTTGGCCTCCACCGCCGTGCCGCTCACCGCTCGCGATCCCACCCAGGCCGGCGGCAGGCCCTCGGCGCAGATGGTCCTCAGCTCATTACGGACTTCCTCGGAGGTCTGGTATTCGAAGCGCTCGATACCCAGCTCCGTCCCCAGCACCCGCAGCACCTTCCAACCCGGGCGTGATTCACCGTGAGCGCGGGCGGCCGCGGTGAAGCTCTGCCACACCCCTTCCAGGTTCACATACGTGCCCGAGGTCTCGGCGAAGGTGCCAATCGGCAGCACCACGTGGGCGATCTGTTTCAACTGGCCGGTCAGGTACGGCGTGACGACAATCACCAGATCCGCCGCTGCCAGCGCCTTCATGCTTTCCGGGCTCAATGAGTCCGCCTCAGGCTCGACGCCGCCGAACAGGATGTAAGCCCGCAACGGCTCCTGCAGCATCTCGGCGGCGTTCTTGCCAACGCCGGAGAGCGCCTTGCCAGCGGCATCCCGGTGCGGCACGCACCCCGCCAGATATGCGCCGGCGGCATTGCCGCCTTCCGCCAACTCGGCCAGCGAGGCGCCGGCGAGTTGGGCGATGGCGCCCGCCAGCGCCCGCAGATCGGCGTACTGCGGATGACGCAGCGCCAGGGCCCCGAGCCACACGGCACGCTGCGGACCGCACAGCAGTGCTGCGGCGAGGGCCTGATGGGCGGCGGTCACGGTGACATTGTCCGTAATCGCGGTGAGATGCGCGGGTACCGCGCTGCCGCTGTGCGTGGCCACGGCGGCCAGCACCGCGGCCAGATCGGCCACCTGCGCCGCCGGTGCGGACTGCAGGAAGGCGGCGACATTGAACTTGTAGTCAAACTGCGCAGGGTTCACGAAGGCCACCGCCGCGCCGGCCAGGGAGGCCTTGCGCACGCGGTGCGCCAGCACCGGCACCTCACGACGCAAGTTCGAACCGATGATGAGCAGGCCGTTCAGTTGTTCCACCTGGGCAATGCGCATGCCGAGGTTCGGATGCAGTGCATCGGAGACCTGATCACTGAAGTCGCGCCGGCGCAGCCGATGATCGATATTGGCTGACCCTAAGCCGCGGACGAGGCGGTTCAGCAGGTACAGCTCCTCGGTCGTTGCCGAGGCGCTGCCCAGCGCGCCTAGGCTGCCGGCATGCTTGCGCAGGCCATCCACGGCGACTGCCAGGGCGGACTCCCAAGTCACCTGCGTCCAGCTGCCGCCGTCGCGCACCAGCGGTGCGCCGATGCGATCGGCGCTGTATACACCTTCATAGCTGAAGCGATCGCGATCGGCGATCCAGGTCTCGTTGATGGCCTCGTTGTCACGGGGCACGACCCGCATCAGCTTGCCGCGCAGCACATGGCCGAACAGGTTGGTGCCGACCCCATCATGCGGTGAGATGAGCGGATGGGCGATCATTTCCCAGGCCCGTGCGCTGAAGCGGAATGGCTTGGAATTGAGCGCACCCACCGGGCACAGGTCGATGATGTTGCCGGACAGCTCGTGATCCACGGTGCGCTCGACGAAGGCGCGCACCGAACTGTGTTCGCCGCGGCCCACCATTCCCAGCTCCTGCACACCGGCAATCTCCTGCGTGAAGCGGATGCAGCGCGTGCACTGGATGCAGCGGGTCATGTCGGTGGAGACCAGAGGTCCCAGGGTCTCATCAGGTACCACGCGCTTGCGCTCGGCGAAGCGGGAAATGTCCCGGCCAAATCCCACGGCCAGATCCTGCAGCTCGCACTCACCGCCCTGATCACAGATCGGGCAGTCGAGGGGGTGATTGATGAGCAGGAATTCCATGGTTGCGCGCTGCGCCCCGGTCGCCTTCTGCGACTGGGTGAAGATCTTCATGCCTTCGGCCACGGGCGTGGCGCAGGCCGGCAATGGCTTCGGCGCCTTCTCGACCTCCACCAGGCACATGCGGCAGTTCGCCGCGATCGACAGCTTGTCGTGGTAGCAGAAGCGCGGGACATAGGCACCATTCGCGTCCGTGACGCGAATGATCATCTCGCCCTTGCGCGCCTTCATCGGCACGCCGTTGACTTCGATATTGACGAACTCTTCAGCCATAGATTGAGACTCGTTACGCTGCCGCCAGGCCCTGACTCTCGACGATGCTGCGGCCGCCGTGATCGATCATGTATTCGAATTCATGCCGGTAATGCTTCAGGAAGCTTTGCACCGGCCACGCCGCCGCATCCCCCAGGGCACAGATGGTGTGGCCTTCGATGCGGTTGGCGACATCCAGCAGCAGGGCCAGATCCTCGCGCCGACCCTGGCCGCCCAGAATCCGCCTGAGCATGCGGTCCATCCAGCCGGTGCCTTCGCGACAGGGCGTGCACTGCCCGCACGACTCGGACGTGTAGAAGCGCGCGAGCCGCTCCAGCACCCGCACCATGCAGGTCGTCTCATCCATGATGATCACGGCGGCCGAACCGATCGAAGAGCCCGTGGTCTTCATGGAGTCGTAGTCCATGTTGACGTTCATGATGAGCTCGGCCGGTACCACCGGCACCGAGGAGCCACCCGGAATAACGGCCTTCAGCTTGCGGCCCTTCCACACCCCGCCAGCGATCTCGAGCAGGTCGCGGAATGGCACGCCCATCGGCAACTCGAAATTGCCGGGATTGCTGACATGACCGGACACCGAGAAAATATTGGTACCGCCCGCGTTCTTCGGCCCAAGGCCCGCAAACCAGGCCGCGCCCTTGCGCAGGATGGCTGGCACGGACGCAAAACTTTGCGTGTTGTTGATCGTGGTGGGTTTGCCATACAGGCCGAAGTTCGCCGGGAACGGGGGCTTGAAGCGCGGCTTGCCCTGCTTGCCTTCCAGCGAATCCAGCAGCGCCGTCTCCTCACCACAGATATAGGCGCCGGCCCCGATGAAGGTGTGCAGGTCAAAGGTGATGCCCGACCCCTTGATGTTCTTGCCCAGCAGGCCCGCCTCGTAGGCTTCCTGCAGCGCCGCTTCGAAGCGCGGCACGGGCTCGCCCAGGAACTCGCCGCGGATGTAGTTGTAGCCCACGGTGGCGCCCATCGCGAAGCCGCCGATGGCCATGCCCTCGATGAGCGCATGCGGGTTGAACCGCAGGATATCGCGATCGTGGCAGGTGCCAGGCTCGCTCTCGTCCGAGTTGCAGACCACGTACTTTTGGATCGGCGAGCTGCGCGGCATGAAGCTCCACTTCAAGCCCGTCGGAAAGCCCGCACCGCCGCGGCCGCGCAGGCCCGAGGCCTTCACCTGGTCGATGACCTGTTCCTGGGTCAGGCCGCCGGCAAGAATCTTCTCCCAGCTTTCGTAGCCACCGATCTGGCGATAGGTATCCAGGGTCCAGGAATTGGGCAGGTGCAGGGACTCGAACAGGTTGAGGTTGAACTTGTCGGCGTATTGGTCGCGGATTGCGCTCATTTCAATTCATCCAGCAGCTTTGTGACCGTTTCCGGGGTCAGGTGCTCGTGGAAGTGATGATCGATCATCATCATGGGAGCGCCGGTGCAGGCGGCGAGGCACTCCTCCTCGCGCTTGAGCAGGATGCGCCCATCGGCGGTGCTCTCGCCAAGCTTGATGCCGAGATGCTTCTCGGCGTGGGTCACGAGGTCCTCACCCCCGCGCAGCATGCAGGAGATATTCGTGCAGATACTCACGTGGTGGCGCCCGCACGGATGCAGCTCGTACATCGAGTAGAAGCTTGCGACCTCGTACACCTGGATCGGCGGCAGCTGCAGGTATTCGGCCACGGCATCCATCAGTTCGGTGGTCAGGTGACCCTCGTTCTGCTCCTGCGTGAAACGCAGCGCGGCCAGCACGGCCGAACGCCTCCGGTCGGGCGGAAACTTCGCCACCCAATGATCAATTTCCCGGCGTGTATGCTCGGAGAGCAACGCCGCATGGCTCTCAACGGCAGGCATCAGCGATCGACCTCCCCAAACACGATGTCCTGAGTGCCGATCACGGCCACGACATCAGCAAGCATATGGCCGCGCACCATCTCATCGAGTGCCCCAAGGTGCGCAAAGCCGGGCGCGCGCACCTTCAGGCGATAGGGCTTGTTGGCGCCATCGGAAACCAGGTACACGCCGAGTTCCCCCTTGGGCGCTTCAATGGCCGCATAGGTTTCCCCTTCGGGCACGCAGTAGCCTTCGGTAAAGAATTTGAAGTGATGGATGAGCGACTCCATGTCCTCCTTCATCTCCTCACGGCGCGGCGGGCGGATCTTGCGCTCCGCGACCATCACCGGGCCGGGATTGCCTTTAAGCCATTCCACACACTGGCGAATGATGCGGGTTGACTGGCGCAGCTCCTCGATGCGTACCAGGTAACGGTCGTAGCAATCGCCGTTCACGCCCACGGGGATGTCGAAATCCATCCGGTCGTAGACTTCATACGGCTGCTTCTTGCGCAGGTCCCACGCAATTCCCGATCCCCGCAGCATCGGGCCGCTGAAGCCCAGCTGCAGCGCGCGCTCCGGCGATACCACGCCGATATTGACCGTGCGCTGCTTCCAGATGCGGTTGTCGGTCAGCAGGGTCTCGTAGTCATCGACGCTTTTTGGAAAACGCTCGGCGAAGGCCCCGATGAAATCGAGCATCGTGCCGTTGCGCGCGGCATTGAAGCGATCCGCATCCTTCTGACTGCGCCACTTCGAGGCCTGGTAGCGCGGCATCGTATCCGGCAGGTCGCGGTGCACGCCGCCCGGGCGGTAGTACGTGGCATGCATCCGCGTGCCCGACACCGCCTCGTACACATCCATCAGTTCCTCGCGCTCCTTGAACGCCAGCAGGAACACCGTCATCGCGCCGATGTCCAGAGCATGCGCGCCCAGCCAGATCAGATGATTGAGGATGCGGGTGACCTCATCAAACATCACGCGGATGTACTGGGCCCGTTCCGGTATGGTCACACCCAGCAGATTCTCGATCGCCATGACGTAGGCATGCTCGTTGCACATCATGGAGGTGTAATCGAGGCGATCCATGTAGCCGATCGACTGGTTGTAGGGCTTGGACTCGGCCAGCTTTTCGGTGCCCCGGTGCAGCAGGCCGATGTGCGGATCGGCCTTCTGGATGACCTCGCCATCCATCTCCAGCACCAGCCGCATCACCCCGTGCGCCGCCGGATGCTGCGGGCCGAAATTCATGGTGTAGTTGCGAATCTCGCTCATTTCGACGGCGCATCCTTGAGCGCGGGGTTATAGCGGTTGTCGTCGCGAATCACCCGCGGCACCAGCACGCGCGGCTCGATGCTCACCGGCTGGTACACGACGCGCTTGCGCTCGGCGTCGTAGCGCACTTCGACATTGCCGATGAGCGGAAAGTCCTTGCGGAACGGATGGCCGATGAAGCCGTAGTCGGTGAGGATGCGCCGCAGATCCGGATGATCGCGGAAAAACACGCCAAACAGATCGAAAGCCTCACGCTCAAACCAGTTTGCGGAGGCCCAGATATCAACCACGGAGTCCACGACCGGCTCGTCCTCGTCCTCGCACTTCACCCGCACGCGCAGGCGCTGATTGTTGCTCACCGACAGCAGGTGGTAGACGACGGCGAAGCGCGAGCCTGCGGCGGGCCGCGGCGGCGGGGTAGGTTCTTCGGCCGGCGCAGGTTGAATGCGCGCCCGGCTGAAACCGGTATCGGTGGCCGAATGGGTCTGCCAGGTCTCAAGGCGGAACTGCGAATAGTCGACCACGGTCACATCGATGAGCACTTCGAACTTCAGTTCCGGCGCGTCACGCAGGGTCCGCGCGACATCGAGGAGCGCAGCGCTGGCCACCTCGATCGTCACTTCCGTGGCCAGACTCGCAACGCGCGTGGCGCGACCCTGCAGCTGCGCCTCCACGTGGCGCGCGAGAGCCTCAATGTGCTCGCTCAATTTCTAAAACTCCGCAATCTAACTGGCTGCGCGCACACTCGGGAAGATGGTGCTGGTACGCTCGATCTTCTTCTGCAACTGGATGATGCCGTAGATCAGCGCCTCGGCCGTGGGTGGACATCCGGGAACGTACACATCCACGGGTACGATGCGATCGCAACCGCGCACTACCGCGTACGAATAGTGATAGTAGCCGCCGCCATTGGCGCAGGACCCCATCGAAATCACCCAGCGCGGCTCGGACATCTGGTCATAGACCTTGCGCAGCGGTGCGGCCATCTTGTTGACCAGGGTGCCGGCGACGATCATGACGTCCGACTGGCGCGGGCTGGGACGAAACACCACGCCGAAACGGTCGGTGTCGTAGCGGGAGGCGCCGGCGTGCATCATCTCGATGGCGCAACAGGCCAGACCAAAGGTCATGGGCCACAGCGAGCCGGTGCGCGCCCAGTTGACCAGGCTGTCCACCTGTGTGGTCAGAAACCCCCGCTCGGCGAAACCCTCCGGTCCATCCTCCGCATCTAGTCCCACTCCAGCGCTCCTTTCTTCCACTCGTAGATGAAGCCGACGACGAGGATCCCGAGGAAGATGCCCATCGCGAGCAGCCCGAAGACACCGATCTTGGCGAGCGCCACCGCCCAGGGAAACAGGAACGCGATCTCCAGGTCAAAAACGATGAACAGGATGGCGACCAGGTAGTAGCGCACGTCGAAGCGCATGCGCGCATCTTCGTACGGTTCGAAACCGCACTCATAGGGCGAGAGCTTCGCCGCGTCGCCCTTCGAACGGGTCGAGAGGCGGCCGAGCAGCGAACCTAGGCCGAGCATGACTGCCGCGAGGCCCGAGGCAATGATCAGGAAGATCAGGACCGGTAGGTAATTACCCAGCATGCTCTTAAATCTGCTCAGCCAAATGCTGCAACGATTGTACCAGCCATAATCAAAGATGTGGTGCCGACGGCCGGACTCGAACCGGCACGCCTTGCGGCGTTAGCACCTCAAGCTAGTGTGTCTACCAATTCCACCACGTCGGCATTGATCGCAAAGAACTACTTCGGCGCGCTCCCAGCCGGGACTGCGGGCGCCGGCGGTGCAGAAACTGCCGCCGGCCCCGAATTTGCACCGGCGCCGGGCACCGTGAAGGTGAGCGGGCTGGATGCCGCAGGCGCCGTCTCACCCGCCGTATCAAAGATTGTTTTCGGCGCCTCGGCCTTCTTGGTGCCCATGTAGGCCAGCGCCAGACTGTTCACCATGAACACGGCCACGAGCACCGCGGTCGCGCGCGACAGCGCGGTGCCCGCGCCACGCGCACCGAACACCGTGCCGGATGCGCCCGCGCCAAAGCCGGCGCCCGCATCCGCGCCCTTGCCGCGCTGGATCAGCACCAGCCCGATGATGAGAGCGCAGCTGATGAACTGCACTGCAGACAAAACGATATGCAACAACATTTACGAACCTGCTCCACACGCGGCCGACATGCCGCCAGTCCCTTCAGCGGCCGGCCGCTGCCAGGATGGCCAAAAACTCTTCTGCCTTTAACGAGGCGCCCCCGATCAGACCACCGTCGACATCGGGCATCGCGAACAGCTGCGCCGCATTACCAGCGTTGACGCTGCCGCCGTAGAGGATACGTACCTCGCCTGCAATTTTAGCATTCTGCCGCGCCAAGTGCCCGCGGATGAACGCGTGGACCTCCTGGGCCTGTTCGGGGCTCGCCGTCATGCCCGTGCCAATGGCCCAGCGCGGCTCATAGGCAATCACGGCCCCGCCAAAGCCCCGCGCGCCGCAGCGCTCCAGAACCGCATCCAACTGCCGCCCGATCACGGCCAGCTGCTGGCCCGCCGTGCGTTCGGCCAGACGCTCCCCGACACACAGGATCGGGATCATCTTGGTCCGCGCCGCCTCGAACTTGCGGGCGACCAGGTGATCGTCCTCGCCCTCCGCCTGGCGCCGCTCGGAGTGTCCGACGATCACGTACTGGCACTGCATATCCTGCAGGATGGTCACCGAGACCTCCCCGGTGAAGGCGCC
>Ga0182030_10000162_pt1 | contig 113593 bp, 96 predicted proteins | sample 812S3MmetaG_FD_121299 | JGI IMG/M metagenome (GOLD analysis project Ga0182030, IMG submission 121299) | Permafrost microbial communities from Stordalen Mire, Sweden - 812S3M metaG (Illumina Assembly) | ecosystem: Environmental > Terrestrial > Soil > Wetlands > Permafrost | place: Sweden...
CCAAGTCGAACAGCCGAGCCGAACAGCCCGGCGACAGCCACCAAGTTGAATTCCGACCTGAAAAGGAGTTTGAATTTTGAGCGACCGTTTTTTATTTACCTCTGAGTCCGTCACCGAAGGCCACCCCGACAAAATTGCCGACCAGGTCTCCGACGCTATTCTCGACGCCTGCCTGGAGCAGGATCCATACAGCCGTGTCGCGGCAGAAACTCTGACAGCCACTGGCCTGGTCGTGATTGCGGGCGAGATCACCACCAAGGCCTACGTTGATTTTCAAAGCCTGGTCCGCGGAGTGATTGCTTCGATCGGGTACGACAACGCGCTCTACGGCTTCGATTCCAACACATGCGCCGTGATCTCCAGCATCAACAAGCAGTCGGGCGACATTGCCCAGGGCGTTGACACCGGCGGCGCCGGCGACCAGGGCATGATGTTCGGCTATGCTTCCGACGAAACTCCCGAGCTGATGCCGGCGGCCATCTCGCTGGCGCACAAGCTCTGCCGTCAATTAAGCGCCGTGCGAAAAAGCGGCAAGCTGCCCTATCTTCGCCCCGACGGCAAGAGCCAGGTCACGATAGAGTACGGGGAGGATGGGAAGCCGGCGCGCATCGATGCAGTCGTCATCAGCAGCCAGCACTCTGAGGCAGTGAGTAATGAAGAGCTGCATTCCGATGTGCTTAAGCATGTGATCCAGGCGGTTCTGCCCGCAAAGTGGCTGGACGAGCACACGAAATACCACATCAATCCCACGGGCCGCTTTGTCATCGGCGGTCCCATGGGCGACACGGGCCTGACCGGCCGCAAGATCATCGTGGACACCTACGGCGGCATGGGCCGCCACGGTGGAGGCGCCTTCAGCGGCAAGGATCCGACCAAGGTCGATCGGTCGGCAGCCTACATGGCGCGCTACATTGCCAAGAACATTGTTGCGGCGGGGCTGGCCAGCCGCGCTGAGGTGCAGCTCGCTTACGCCATTGGCGTGGCCGAACCGGTGAGCGTGCTGGTGGAGACATTCGGCACCGGCAAGCTGAGCGAAACGAAGCTGACCGAGCTGATCCGCAAGAACTTCCCGCTCACGCCGAAAGCCATCATCGAGCATTTGAACCTGCGACGCCCCATCTACCAGAAGACCGCGGCCTACGGGCACTTTGGCCGAACCGAGCCGGAATTCACTTGGGAAGCCACAGGCAAGGCCGCCCAATTGGCCGAACAAGCCGGAGTGGGTGCAACGGCAAAGGCGAGGTAAGGAAGCCCAGGGAAGGCGAGCCAATTCAAACCGCTGAGAGATGGGATCCGCAGGTCGCGGGTCCCGTTTCTTTTTCGCTTGCCGCATCGATGGCTTAGAATTCTCCGGGGCGCTTACGCTCCAGTTTCAACGGAGATAATCCATGCGTCTTTCTATGATTGTTGCTCTCGTGACCGGATTTACCGTGGTCTCCGCAGGTCAATTCACAGCTCAAGCCGTAGCTCAGGCCGGAACTCAGGCCGGAGCCAATTGGACCTACGAAGGAAAAACCGGTCCGGAGGTTTGGGGAAGGCTCGACCCGGCGTACGGGGCCTGCTCCAAGGGCCACGAACAGTCGCCCATCGACATTCACGGCGCACATCTGAACAAGGCGCTTGAGCCGCTCGAATTTCACTTCATCGCCGGACCCATGACTCTTGAAAACACAGGGCGAGACATCGTCGCTCACGTGGATCCCGGCAGCACACTAATGGCTGGGGGTGTACGCTATCGCCTCATCGAGCTGGACTTCCATCACCCCGCCGAGCACCCGGTGAAGGGCAAGCTCAGCGACATGGAGGTGGACATGGTGTACCGCACCGAGGACGGCAAGGCGGCCATTGTAGCGGTGCGGCTGAATCAAGACCGGGGCTTTCCCAATGCACTGCTGGCGACGCTGTGGGCGCACCTGCCCACAAAGCCGGGCACAACCGAGAAGATCACCGATATGGTGAGCGCTGGCGGCCTGTTGCCAGCCGACCGCGGCTATTGGACCTACTCCGGGTCCGAGGTCACGCCGCCCTGCACCGAGGGAGTTCGCTGGTTCGTGTTCGAACAAGACCTGAGCTTGAGCCGCGGGCAAATGCGCGCATTTGCGAATCTCTACAAATTGAACACGCGTCCCATTCAGGATCTGCACGGGCGGAAGATTGAGGCGAACGAGTAAAGCGGCTTCGGGCTGCGGGGCTGCGGGATTGCGGCTATTCGACGCCCGGTGCGGCCAGCGGTGTGAGGCTTAGCACGATTTGATCGCCGTCGCTATCAACGCTAATGCCGGTGAGGTCGCGCAGCAAGTAGTGCGCTGCATCGAGGAACTCCGCCGAAAGGGAGAACGTGGTGGCCACGACGGTGCAACCCGCGGCGCGGCCGGCTTTCGCCCCCGACGGTGAATCCTCGAAGACCACACATTCTTTCGGCGCGACGCCGAGCAAAGCTGCCCCGGTCAGAAATGGCTCGGGATGCGGCTTTCCGCGGGTGACATGTTCGGCGGTGACGAGCGAGTCCGGCACGGGAATGCCTCCCGCGGCCAGGCGAATCCGCGCCAGCCGTTCCGTGGCGCTGGTGACCACAGTCCATCGATTCGCTGGTAGCGCCGCGAGCAGATCGAGAACGCCCGGCAGCACAGTCAGACCGTCGTTATCCGCGATTTCAATGTCTTCGATAACCTTGAGCTCCTTCTCACTGTCGAGGTCGGGCCGAAGTTTGGCGATCGTTTCAATGGCGCGCCGGCCGTGAGCGGTCTTACGCGCCAGCGCGGGATCGACACCGCGGAGCGTGGCCCATTTTGTCCAACTGCGCTCGACAGAGCCAATCGACGAAATGAGAATCCCATCCATATCGAAGAGGATGCCTTTGCAGCGGATCAGGACGGGAGCGGAGGAGACGGATGAAGACATGGGTCGATTCTAGATTGGCCTAGATTGACTTGGATTAGGTTGGAGCGGATTCATTTACGCTTTTCGGCTCGCGTTTCCTCTGGCGCGGGAAAGCTCACTTGGGGCGGGTCGCCGAAGGCGATGGCGGCTTCGACGGAGTGCTTGCTTTTGCCAGAGATGACCTGATTCGCGCCGAGGTCGATGACGCCATCGGCGATAGAAGCGTCCGCGGTCCAGCGGTCAAAGTGGGCCAGAGCGGCGGGAATTGGCGAAGGCCTGGTGGCGCCAGCGGGAGCCGGGGTTCTTGCATTTGCGAGGCTTCCCTGCCGGCACTGGAAGTGCAGAGTCCCTTTGGCCGACGCGGCCAAATCGCTGCCGGTGTAGCCAGCGAGTTGTACGTTGCCGTTGCCGCCCAGTGCTCCGCCCGTCCAACGCAGACCAAGCAACTTGCCCAGGTCGGAGACGTTGAGATCCTGGAAATCGCCTCCGATGGTGTATGCCGGCTTGTCTTGATCCGTCGCAGGCTTGGTGAGAGTTCCACCTAAATGTACAGTGCCGCCAAGGAGGCCGGCATCGAGACTCCGAATCTCAACGCCAGTGGGCGCGATTTCGAGAGAGGCCGACACCGCCTGGAGCGTAACCGGACCAAGAACGAGCGAGTCGGCAGTCACGGTTCCCTCAAGCTGCGGCCACGGAGGCGCAGAAGCGGGATGGAGCCGGTTGATAAGACTGGAGAGCAACGTGGCCTTCACCCGCGCGCCGAGCAGCGCGCTCTCAAATTCCGCTGCGTCCAGATCGTCAAAGTGAATCTGGAACTGAGCAGGGCACGGTTGTTGAGAAGCTTGCTCCGAAACACAGCCGGCCGGGAGGGTCAGGTCACCGGTTCCCTTCAGCGGGCCATAGGTGAAGTCCACAGGGTCCCAACGGAGATTGCCGTTCTCGATATGAAGCGCGGCGTCATTGACGACAATGTGGCTGGCCAGATAATCGGTCTGCCAGTTGGCGTTATGCACGGTCACGGTTCCGGTCAGAGTGTCGCGATCGTGAGGTTCGGGCGCGGCGCCAACGGACGGCGCTAAAGCTGGAGGCTCAGGGCCGCTCACCGGTGCAACTGCAGGGGAAGAAAGGCCGTTGAGTGGGATCACCTCCGTTGGTATCCATGGCCCTTCAGCGGTCAGATCCACCGTGATGGGTTCGCCCGCAAGGGCCTGGAGCGCCTTCGCAGCCGGAATGCCGGAGACGTGGGCGAATTCTCTGGCGCGCGCAAAACTCGCCTGGCCGCGCGCCGCGACCTGATAGCCGGAGCCCGAGAAGCGCAGATTGAAGGTGAGCGGAACGGCTCCGCCCGCTGGGACCGCTACGGAGCCGGTCAGCGCTTGTGCAGTGCTGCCGGAGTCTGTCTGGCTCCCAGCGGCAGGCGCTTGAGACGTTGCCGATACAACTGGCGTCGGCGCCATTGTGAACTTCGGCGCCTGAATCGGACGACTTAGGCCAGCGCCCGTCAGGATGAGGTCTTCGACTGTCAAGCTTCCGGTAAGAGGTCCCGCTTGTTCCACGCCAGTTTTTGCAATTTGCTTCCGGCCGACCGGCACGGCCAACGCAGACGCGGCTGGCTCGGCGTTTCCCTGAGAGTGAACGTGATAGACAATCTTTCCACTCACCGTGCCGTTCACTTCGAGATCCGGCACGAGACCGCTGCGGAGAGTGCGCAGCGCATCGAGGCCAGCAGCCACGGGAACGCGATCGAGTTCAACAGAAAAGTTCGGCGGGCTGTCTTCACCCGGCTTTTCTCCGGTGACTTTTACATGGCCATCACCGAGCGGGGAGTCGCAGGCAAGGTTCTCGATGCTCCGGTCAGCGTAGTGGTAGATAAATCCGCAGCGAGCATCGAAATCGAGGGGCGATACGGGAGTGAATTCGGCGCGGTGCACGCCGGTAGCGCGGAGTCGCGTGGCGATCTCGGCCGCCTCGGCGGTACCGTCGAGGTGCAGCTCGCCGGTCAGATCACCGCGCCAGCCGGGATCTGAACCAGTGATGAGACGGGCGAGCTGGCCGAGCTGAGCTTCACGCCAGTCGATGTCCATATGCAGGGGCATCTGGCGGAGCGCGGGCGCGCGGCGCATGCTGGCTTCCAAACGAACCACGCCGGTTTCCTCCTGGTGCAAACTTACGTCGGTCCGGGCGGGCTGGCCACGCAGGCGAATGTGCCACTCACCGGGATTCTCCTGCCACAACGAGAGATCGGCGTTGACCAGAGAAAACGGGAGCTTTTCCGCGCCGTCCTTGAAGTTGATGCGGGAGTCAGTGGCTTCGAGATAGGGTAGTGGGACTGCCCGGCCCGTACCCGGTGATGAAGCAGTCTGAGCGGCAGCCGTGCGAAGAATCGAGTCCAGATTCCAGCGGCCCGGACCGGCACGCACCAGGTTGAGACTGGCCTCATCCACATCGATCTTGCCAATCTCAACACGGCCGCGCAACAAGGCGAGCAATCGAATGGAAGCGGTGACCTTGTTGGCGTGGAGCACTGGTTCGGCGCCGTAGGCCGGATCTTCCGCAACGCTCAGATCGGAGATCTCAAATCCCGGCCAGGGCAGAATGTGCGCCTGGACTGACGAGAGGCGCACCGGCCTGCCCAGCGATTGCGAGATGAGCTGCGTGATCTGAGTCTTAAAGCGACTCACGCTGATCAACGGGGGAATGACGAGTAGAAGCACCAGGATCGCGACGGTTGCGAGGGCTATCCGCAGACCCTTCCGCAATCGTTCCTTGCCTCCGGCGCCGTCTGTCATTGTCTATAGATTCTAGCCGCTGGTTACCGCGTGAGGTGGAAAGTGCGGCTCCAGCGCGTTTGCGTGAAGAAGTGTAAAACTACGTGGCCCATCCAGGTCAAACGGGGACCAAGCCCTGTTTGCTCGTACACCGATTCCGGCGTGATGAACGACCAGTAATTGAAGAGCGGGCGCCCCACGATGTTTTGCCGGGGCACGAATCCCCAAAAACGGGAATCCAGGCTGTTATGGCGGTTGTCGCCCATCATGAAGTACATGCCGGGTGGAATCACGAGATCACCATCGACGATGTGATTCGGAAAATCGACAGCCCAACTCTCCGTTGCGCCGCCCGGCTGCGGGTAGGGCGGCACAGAGGGAAATTCGTCGAGAAACTCCTGATAATTATCGGCGGTGGTGGGCTGAGCGTATGGCTGTGGCTGCGCGACGCCGTTGAGAATGACGATGCCGTCGTGGAGATGGATGTGGTCGCCAGGGACGCCGACGAGCCGCTTGACCAGAAAGAAATATTGAGGCTTGCCGTCGGCGTCCAGCTGCGGCTCGGGACTGGGCTTGATGAAGACCACAATGTCGCCACGCCTGGGCTCACGGTAGTGAACCAACGGCATCCATCTAGCGGGCGGGGCCAAATTAATGCGGTCGACGACGAGGTGATCGCCTACGAGGAGCGTCTTCTCCATCGATCCGGAAGGGATGACGAAATTCTGCGCAATAAAGGTGAGAATGAACAGGCCCACAACCAGCACCGAGCAGATGCTGGCTACGGCTTCAAACGGCGTCTCTTCAACTTTGGCAGGCTCGGGAGCCGGCTCCTGACGCTTCTGGGAGGGCTCGTTGGCTGCTCTCGTCTTTTTCTTGGTCATTCTGTCACTCTTGGAGGGAGGTCACCGGCGTCTTTGCGCTTTTTCAGCGCCGAATCAATGCACAACGCGGAAGATGCGCCGCCAGCGGGCAAATGCCGTGAGACGTTCGGCGAAGTCTGGTTCGTGTCCGAGTTTATCATCCGTGGCCTGCTGTGGATCGATTTGCTCGACGTCAGTAGAAGAGGGGCGCGCGACTGAGAAATAGATCACCAAGGGGCGAGCAATGATGGCCTGCCTCGGCACAAAGCCCCAGTAGCGGGAGTCCTTGCTGTGATTGCGGTTGTCGCCGAGAACGAAATATTCGCCCTGAGGCACCACCAACTCGCCGTTTTGAGTGACGCTTTGCATCTGGCGCCACCACTCGGGATCGACCTCCGGATCGGAATAGATCAGGGCAGGAAAGTTGTCCCGCGCGAAGTTGGGCGGAGCAGGTTCGAAGGCCACATAAGGCTCCTCGAGAGCCGCGCCGTTCAGAATCACACGTCCGTTCGAGATGCGAAGCCGGTCACCGGGTACGCCGACCACCCTCTTGATGAGCATGGGCGGCTGCGAGTGGTGGAAAACGATGATGTCGCCGCGCCGAATGGGCCGATAGGGCAGGAGCCAGCGGCTCATCCATCCGGGGGGCGCATAGATCTGCTTGTTGAAGAGCAGGAAGTCCCCAACCAGCAGCGTCCGCTCCATGCTCTCGGATGGAATGAGAAGAGGCTGCAGAACAAAAGTGAGCACGAACAGCGCCACCACCACGGTCTGCAGCAGCGAAGCCAGCACCTGTGGCAAAGTGGGCAGATGAACACGCACGTGCGCCCACCGTTGCAGAAATGAAGCTGGCGCGGGTGCAGGATCGCTCATTGCGTGCGCTGGCCCTCTTTGCCGGAAGCTGCTGCGATGTCAGCATCCGGAATTCGAAGGGCACCGGCTGTGTCCGCGCCAGAATGCACCGGGGCTTCATTTGCCAGAAGGTTGAGCGCCCGGCGCGCTGCATCCTGCTCGGCGTGCTTTTTGGTACGCCCCATGCCGCGGGCCAGCGGCTTCCCTTTCTGCCCGGCTTCGCTCTTCATCCGCACTTCGACCAAAAAGCGTTTGTGGTGGTCGGGACCGCTCTCGGTCTTCACGCGATAGACCGGCGCTCCTGCGCCCGCGGCCTGGAGCCGCTCCTGGAGCGCGGACTTGTAATTTCCCATTGCCTCGCCGGAACGCATTTCGACGGCCAGACGCTCGGCAGCTTCGCCCATAACCCTGCCGCGGACGAAAACGCGAACTGGCTCCAAACCTCCATCGAGAAAGAGCGCACCCATCACAGCTTCCATGGTATTCGAAAGCACGGTGCTTCTGCGGCGCAGGCCGCTGCGCTCCTCGCCGCGGCTGAGGCGCAGGTGGCGGCCCAGGTCAATCTCTTCGGCGATTTGCGCCATGTGAAGCCGGCTAACCAGCCCGGAGCGAATGCGCGTCATTTCGCCTTCGCGCCACTCCGGATGCAGGGTGAACAGCGCCTCCGCCACAACGAGACCCAAGACAGCGTCGCCGAGAAACTCAAGGCGTTCGTTGTCGGCCTGAGCTGACTTCTTGCCACCGTCCGCTTGCGCAAGCTGGTGGGCCAGCGAACGATGTGTGAGCGCGCGCAGCAGCAGCTCTGGGCTCGAAAACTCGTGCCCCAGTGCGGCTTCAAGCTCTTTGAGATCTGCTTTCACTCCTGCCTCTCTGTTGAATCCTTCTCACAGATTTAGACGCATTGAACGCGCCGCATGCACGCCGAAGATGAATCAGGGAACTTGGAGGTTCGGCGCGTCCCCTCAGCTTCGTGCCGTCATGGGATGCGCGCCGGTGGGCACTTATTTCGGTTTCGATGCGCTGCCCTGCGCTTGCGGTTGTGGCTGGGGCGCGGCAGAGCCGCCGGGTCCGCCGACGGCCGGTGACCCGCCGGGCTGAGCGGGCTGAGGTGGAGGACCCGGCTCGTTGTCACCGGTCTCATCATCGCAGTCGTGCTCATGGCCGCGCTGCACATAGGCAGCCTTCACGCCCCGTTCAGCGGCCAGGCGCGTATCGAGTTGACCGTCGCGGACAGCCAAAGCTTCTTTGTACTCGGCCAGGGCTTCGTCGCGTTTACACTCCAGATCGAGCATTCGGCCAAGGTAGATGTGCGACCAGGCGAGCAGCCGCTGCTCCTTGCTTGTGGCAAGGGTTTTCTGGAAGTCCTCGACCGCCTCGTCGGGATGGCCACTCATCAGATCTACCCGGGCCAGGATGAAATGAGCACGAGCGGCGTCGGCAGTCGACGCAATGCTGTCGTCCTGGCTGGCGAGCACCTTTTGCGCCATGGTAGTGGCCGCAGGCACATCTCCGCTGGCCAGCCTGGCCTCGGCGAGATCGAGTCCCGTCAGCGCGCGAGGCTTACTGTGCTGCAGAACGTCTTCGTCGCCCTCTTTATCGAACTCGGTCTGACGAGCACGGTGCACCTGCTGATCGACATCCATGCTGTAAACCATCTCTCCGATCGTGTCTTTCAGGCCGGCTGGGTCTTTTTCAAATTGCAACAACTGCTCATAAAAGTACTGCGTAAGCACATAACCCTGGCGCATATCATGCCCGACGGCAGCCCATTTCACCGCGTCCACCTTTTGCTGGTAAAGTTCGCGTTCATGCTCGTAGCGCGGCAACTGCGAGCGATCCACGCCCGGCGGAATCCTGTATTCGGAAATGCCGGTATCCATCGTGCGCGCTTCAATGGCTTTGATCAGGCATTCAATGGTCAACGACACGGTATCGGAGCGGAATCGGAAATCAAGCGGAGCATCATGGATTTCCTTGAGGATGGACTGCTCGCGGTCGATGGCGTTGGACCGCTGGAATAACAAAGGATCAATGACGTAGTGGAGGTAAGTGTGGCGCACGTCGGCCATGGGGACTTTTCCATTGGCCGGGGAGACGACCACCACGTAATCTGTGCCGTAGATGCGCGCGTTGACCACGGCTGGAGAGAGCTGCGGCTCGATGACCACGATGAACCTGCGGCCGTCGTAGGTGGAGGCCGGCACCTTGAGGTAGAGATTCACGCTGACGATCATTTGCGAGAGAGGATCGTGCAGATTGTCAATCTCATCGTCGTACAGATGGTGCGAAGTCAGCCAAATGCCGTGCAGGTCCACCGCGGCCGCAAAGGCGCGAAGCAAGGGAACGACCTCAGCCACCTGAGTGGAATCGGGCGGCATTTCGGTGAGGTCGGCTGTAACTTCGAGTTCCGGCGGCGGCGTGAGGTATAGAGCCAGCGAGATGTACTGCGAAATGTCGCGCTCCGAGCCTGTCATGCGGTGCTGGGCAATGTATAGGCAGAGCGCATCACGCCTGGTGCGGGCATCCTCACTTTGCGCGAGGGCCTGATTCATCTCGTCGCGGACGTGCTTGCGGATGGGCGCACTCGCCTCCAGGCCCTCGTCGTAACCGCAGGCATTCAGCGCGGCCGCCATGACGAACACGGGCTCAGCGGAGATGAGCGAGATGGTCGGCCCAGCCGGATCGATCAGAGAAGGAGCTTTTTCCCGCGCATACATCTGGCCTGAGGAGGAGCTTTGATTGGAAGAAGAACCGCTGGAGGATTGAGCTTGCGCGGAGCTTGGGGCCAATCCGGCCAACAAACATAGAATCGCGACAAAAAAGAAAACGGAAGAATGCAATCGACGCGTCATGAGGAAACCCTGTCTGCAAGTCTATTTAGACGCAACGGCAGGGTCAAATAATCAGCTGCTAGCTCCTAGCCTCTATCTCTTAGCTTTTCGTGGAAAGACCAAGAGCGGCGGCAAACGAGGAAGCACATTGAGTAGGTCGGCCGATTCGACATCAGAAAGATCAATGCTCAGTCGTCGCGCGAATCAGCTAGAGGCTGGAGTCTGGAAGCTCGAAGCTGCCTTTACCCGCGCACGGAGACGCCGGAAAATGACAACACCGCCAGGCCGCGCACGGGCTGACCAAAGAAACGGGCGGGCTCAAAGCGGCTGAACAAGAGCAGGTTTTCCACCTGGGAGCGAGTCACGGAGTCGGTGGGACCGGAAACGATGCGATAGTCGTAGACCTCGCCTTGGCCGTTCACGTACGCTTCGACCGTAACCGGGCTGGAGATGGCGTCCGTTTCATCGTTGCCCTGAGCGTTGGAGAAGTAGAGCAGATGAGGAGCCGTTGCATTGCCCAAAGGCTCGTCGGGCGTAGCCTGTGCTGCCTGCGGCTGGGCCAGAACGCTAACCAGCACGACGATGGTTCCCAACAGAACGACCGCACTGGCGAATCCCGCGCCGGCCTGCAACAGAAACGGTCCCACGGTGTTCTTCCATGCCAGTCCCCAAGCGGTGAAGATGCGGCGGCGGCTTTGCGCCCGCTCCTGGCTTACCGCGACACGAATTCGCAACGGCAAGTCGGGCGGCTCCGGCACGGGGCCCAGGGCGGCCAGCGAAGCCTGCAAATCCCGTAGCGAATTCCACTCCCGTGCGCAATCGCGACACTCGTGAAAGTGCGCATCGATCTCCTGCATCTCGCGTCCGCTCAGCCGGCCATCCAGATAATCCATCAAGCAAGCCTGCATTTCATTGCAGCCGTTCATCGCGCCCCCTCTCTAAGGGAAATCTTCATCCCTGCCAGCGCCGTCGGCCGCGAACCCGACCGCTCAACCGTCAGCAACGCCTTGAGGCAGGCACGCCCGCGTACCAGCCTCGATTTCACTGTTCCCAGATTGATCCCCTGCAAGGCCGCCACTTCTTCGTAGACGAATCCTTCGATGTCGCGCAGGACCAGCGTGGTGCGGAATGGCTCCGGTACCTGGCGCAGCGCATTCTCCACCCGCGCCCGATTCTCCTCGTGAAGGGCCGCGTCATAGGGCGACTCGGCAGGGTCCACCAGCATGTCCTTCAGCTGCATTGGCCGGCCACAATCTCCCTGCGCCATCTCCTGCTCCATGGGAATCTCCTGCTGTTGATGCCGCTTCCACCAGCGCCGCTGGTTCGACGCCTCACGCAAGGCAATCCGGTAAATCCACGTTCGCAAAGAGGACTCGCCGTGAAAACCGCGAATTCCACGGAAGACCTTGACGAAAACTTCCTGGGTCAGATCGGCAGCGTCGGCGGGGTTGCGTACCGTGCGCGCCAGCAACGAATAGATCGGCTGTCGGTAGCGCGAGATGAGCCAGGCAAACGCTTCCTCGGAGCCGGCTCGCAGTTCTTCAACGAGAGCCGCCTCATTGGATTGGAGCGTCGATGCTCCGGCAAGATTGGCGCTGGCAAGATTGCCCATGGTGAGGTCCGCCTGCAAATCCGTATCCCTCCCACGTTACCGCATATCAGCCGTCGTCTGCACGTGCACCCGTCACAGCGCGTTATGGTCTCCGGCAGCCTGAACGGAACATTCGAAGCCACTTGCTGCCGTTTCTTGCGGCCGGTTAGCCGCCGGAAGCGCGTTGCTGACCCTGAGCGTGTGGGCCCGGACGTACCGCAATATGACCCATGCGCCTACCTTTCTTAGACACCGCGGATCGTTGAAGTGTTCCCAATCGCATTCGGCAGGAACTTTCGCGTCACGAAAACTCTTTTGATGGATTCAACGCGAGTGCCGGCTGGTCAGACCGTGAAGACGATCCTGTGGCCTCTTTCGAGGCGATCCCAAGCTGTCTCAACCTCGGCAAGTGGGACCGGCTCCGCGGCGCATAGGATGAAAGTCGGAGGCGTCAGCGAATGTTTACCTCCCAACCGATCGGCTTCATTCATAGTCCTTACCGTGAGTCCTCGGCGATTCCCAAAGGTCTTGGCGCCAAGCACGATGCCGAAGGCGTCATCGAACTCTTGCGCGAGTTCGCGCCGGGACTGACCGACATCGATGGCTTCTCGCACTTGTTCGTACTTTGGCAGTTCGACCGCGCCGATGGTTTCGATCTGATCGCTCATCCGCCGACCGATGAGGGCCGGCCTCACGGCGTCTTCGCGACGCGATCACCGCGCCGGCCCAATCCGATTGGCCTCACAGTTGTCGAGTTGCTGCACCGCGAAGGCTCGTCGCTCCATGTGCGCGGCGTGGACATGATCGACGGGACGCCGGTTCTCGACATCAAGCCGTATCTCTCCAGCATCCCATCGGAAAGACTGCGGCGCGGCTGGCTGGCGGAAGCGGAAGAAAGGCGTGAATCGTGATTCGTGGTTCGTGATTCGTGGTTCGCCATGCTCGGTTCACGAGTCACGATCCACGGTTCACGGTATTCCAAGCAGCTTGTGCGTTTGCAGGCTCAATCGCCAGCGCGGATGATCGAGGCAATACGCCAGCACAAGGGTAGTGTTCAGTTCGCGGCTGGGCCCATCCATGGGCTGCAGGAAGAAATTCCGGAAGGGCAGATCCTCGAACCTTTCCGGCTCCACTCCAGGCTGCGGGTAGATCAGCTTCAGTTCGTCTCCGCTGCGCTGCTTTAGCCCGGCACCCGCCTTCGGACTGACACAAATCCAATCCAGTCCCGCTGGAGCCGCAATGGTTCCGTTTGTCTCCACAGCGATCTCAAAGTTGCAGGCGTGGAGAGCATCGATCAGCTCCCTGTCGAGTTGTAGAAGAGGTTCGCCGCCGGTGCAAACTACAAATCGATTGCCGAGCTCGGCGGTTGCGGGCCACTTGTGATTGATGGCCGCAGCCAAGGTCTCGGCAGAGACGAAGTTTCCGCCGCCACGTCCATTGGTATCGGCGAAATCAGTGTCGCAGAATTTGCAGATCGCCGAAGCGCGGTCCTGCTCGCGCCCCGACCAGAGATTGCACCCGGCAAATCGGCAAAAGACCGCCGGCCGGCCCGTCTGCGCGCCTTCGCCCTGGAGGGTGTAGAAGATTTCCTTGACCGCGTAGCTCATAAAAACAGCTTCTAGCTGCTAGCTCCTAGCTTCTAGCTTCTAGCTCATTGACCAATAGCGCAAGCCTCCGTTTTGGCGCGGATGGGGCTAGAGGCTGATGGCTAAGAGCTAGAGGCTTGTTTCTTGCAGCGGGTCTTCGATCCCGTTTTCGCGGAAGCCCTTTTGCCTCAGGAGGCAGGAGTCGCATTGGCCGCACGGCACACCCATGGGGTTGGGATCGTAGCAACTGCTGGTCAAACTGTAATCGACACCCATGCTGCGCCCCAGGCGGATGATCTCCGCTTTGGAAAGTGCGATGAGCGGCGTGTGAATTTTCAGCGCCTGGCGGCCTTCCACGCCTGCCTTGGTCGCCAGGTTGGCCATTTTTTCGAAGGCTGCAATATATTCAGGACGGCAATCGGGGTAGCCGGAGTAGTCGAGCGCATTCACGCCCAAAAAGACATCGCTCGTGCCCAGCACCTCAGCCCAAGCCAGAGCAAAGGCGAGGAAGATCGTGTTGCGCGCAGGAATGTAAGTAATCGGGATGTTGCCGCTCATCTCCTCGGTCGTGCGCCCCTTCGGAACCGCGATGTCGGCCGTTAGCGCTGAGCCGCCAAAGGAGCGCAGGTCAAATGCGACGGTGCGATGCTCGGAAACTCCGATTGAAGCGGCGACGCGTTTGGCAGCTTCGAGTTCCCACGCGTGGCGCTGGCCATAGGAAAACGTGAGCGCGAAGAGCTCGTAGCCTTCGCGTTTGGCGACGGCCAGCACGGTGGCCGAGTCGAGACCGCCGCTCAAGAGGACGACCGCGCGTTTGGGTTTGATTTCCATGGCTAGAGACGAGGCTACTTCAGATCACCACCACGGCCGATGTCCATCGACGGCGAGATCGGATTGCGCTCGTCGATGTAGGCGTCGATGCACTGGTCCAGAACGCCCTTGGCATCCAGGATGAACTCGACCGCGTCGCGCGCCCCGCCATAGCCTCCCGCGTTTGGCGTTACATAGTGCGCCTCGGCTTTCACCCGCTCGCGTGCGTTGGACACGGCCACCGCAAATCCGACCTCGCGCATTGCCGGCAGATCGATCACGTCATCGCCGACGTAGCAGATTTCGTCGAGCGCCACGCCTTCCTTTGCGATAATTTCACGGATCGCCTGCATCTTGAAGGCGCATCCCTGGTAGATAAACTCCAGCTTCAGATCGCGGGCGCGTGTGGCGACTGTCTCACTGATGCGCTTAGTGATGACGCCACACTTCAGGCCGCCCAGCCGCGCCAGCGAAATCGCTGTGCCGTCGTGGGCGCTGTACCCTTTGGCCTCTACCATGGTGGTGGATTGAACGCCGAAGCCGATGTTGTCCTTTCCGCGGAGCTCATTTAAAACCTCACTCTGCGCAGCACCGGGGACGAGCCAGATGGTGCCATCGGTGAATACGCCATCCACGTCGAAAAGAATGATCTTGATCTTGCGGGCTCGGTCTTGCGCGGTAAGTGCCATGTTCTGATTCTAACGGGGATGACTGATTGCGAGCTTAGGAACTGCAGCCGATTCGCGAGACAATACGAGCGTGGATCGAGATTTTCCAACGACCGCGCCGCAGCCTCCGCCGGGACTCGATCCTGAAGACTATTACTTTGAGGGACCGTATCTTGTCTTTACTGCTGCGTATCACCTGAAACGCGGGACCTGCTGCGGGTCGGGGTGCCGTCATTGCCCCTATCGAGAGAGCCCTGCTTCCGAAACCGACCCGATGAAACCGAAGTAGCGGCCGGCTGCAGGGCGCGATATTTCTCACTGGCCGGACGTGCCCTGGCAATGTTATAAATCCAGACTTGCGAAACTCGGAAGCCTAACCTTCGCGATGTGACGGTTTCCCCAGGTTCCGATACCGCGAAAGTGAACCAATTCACTCGATCGAGGAGGGGAAAGATGGGAATTCTTCTGTGGATTCTGGCTGGCCTGATCGCAGGCTGGCTGACGGGCAAGATCATGAAGGGCTCGGGTTATGGGTTCTTCGTCGATATTCTGTTGGGCATCGCCGGAGCGTTAGTCGGCGGGTTCATCGCGAACCACCTTGGACTGGATGCGCATGGTGGATTCATTTACAGCACGCTGATTGCGGTGGGGGGCGCCATCATCCTGGTGGCCATCCTTCGGCTGCTCAAAAGGGCTTGACGGCGCGCGCGACGGCTGCCCACCCTTTCCGCGGCGGCAATGCGGGAGGGGTGGGGGCCGAAGGCGATCCTATTCGGAGCCGCCGGTTGACGCTGATGGTGCGGCTGGCGGCGCGGCGGTCGGCGCAACTGCCGGCGTCACGGGCGGCGTCACGGACGAATCACGAACGAGCACCGCAAAGCGCGGAAAGGCGAAGCTGCCCGCCGCGTCGTCGATCACATTCAACTGGCAAATGTACGACCCCGGCTTGAGCCCGTTCAATGGCACGTCTAGTTCAATAGAGATCGCGTCGCGCCCGTCTACGTTGATCGACCTGGCTTGCACGATGGGCGTTTCGTACACCTTCGTCGATCCCTGAATCAGTTCCAGGCTGCTGAGCAGATCGACCGCGGATTTTGCTTCCTTCGGCGCACCTTCGGCAGCCTTTGCGTGCGCCGGATCGTAGATCTCGTAGATCAGATACATGTGCTGATCTTGGCGAAAGACGTGGCTGATGTTGGGGACGTACTCTTCGCCGTTGCGCACCAAGGGATCGTCTTTCTTGCTCGGCTCGCGCTGAGAAGCCAGGACGATTGAACTGAGCTTGAGCGGAGCCTTCTTCATGTCGGGCAGCGTGACGTCGGCGATGAACGAGCCCATGCGTCCAGTCTGGTTCTCGCGTATTACAAATTTGAGCTGGTACTTACCCGGGGGCAGGTTGAAGCTCGTGGTGTACTGGATGTTCTTTTGGCTGGCCTGCAGGGCCGGATCGAGGTTGAGCTTGACCGTATCGCGCACGCGCCCCACCGGCCGCTGCGTCGCATCGATGACAGAGCCGATAATGTCGAGCGTGGCTTTGTCCTTGTCGCCGCCCTTCACGAAGGGAATCTGGGAGCCGGGGACAACCAGCGAAACCGGCATGAAGAAGCGATTTTCGTCGAGACGGAAGTACATGGCGTCCATGTACATCGCGATGTCGGTGGCCGGCAAATCGCTGGCAAGCTGATCTTCGAGTTCCTGCTCGCGATCTTCTTTTCCGGAGTGCCTGAAGTCGGCCGGCGCGTAGTATCCGGGCCGGTATTCGAGCTTGACGCCGGGCCGATCGATCTTGAACGTAAGCTTGCGGTACTTGCCGTCGCGCGCGGGGTTTGTCGAGTGAAAACCAATCGCGTAGTAGGCCGAGTTGTCTTTTTGCACCTGCGCAAAGGCCGGAGCAAAATCGTTCGAGTCGAAAAACGCCTTGCCGCCGGTATCGCTGGAGAGCGTGCCCATCACTTCCTGCGTGTCGAAGTTCGCGTTCATGTTGGTGGTGAGCGCGCTGCCGTTGAATCCAGCCTGCCCGCGCAAGCTCCCGGTGGAAGCGTCGCCCAAAGGCGTAACGGCCTGCAGGCCGCGCGTGTCCACGCTGTAGATGGCCAGGTCGGCGCGCACCGCCGCGTTGATCGCCGACCGAAGCGAGGCTTCATTCTCAATGCCGTCGCGCGAGATGCCTCCAGAGAAGTAGAGGAGCGATTTCTTCTCGTTGATCTTTGCCAGTGATTGCGAAATCGAGCGCAGCGCGAAGAGCTCGCGGTCGGTGTTCAGGTCGTTGTACTCACTCTCGTCGGGAGTGTAGGCGGTGGTGTCCTCGGTTTGATTGGTATTCGAGTTGGCGCCCTGGGCAAACCCCTGGCCCTCGGTACCGTTGTATGCGCCCACCTCGTTGATGAGCGCGTTCTTGTCGGCGGTAAAATCCTGGTCGACGTTGAGCGTGTCGCCAAGCGAGACCAGGGCCACGAGATCGGCAGGCTGCATTTTGGCTTTGAGAAAGGCCTGCGCCGCGTCGACGCTTCGCTCCAAGTCTTCGGGCTGCATTGAGGTCAGGTCAAAGAACATGACGATCAGCCGGTGGTTGCGCAGCTCTTCCGGCTTGGCAACGACAACAGCCTTCGATCCGCTGGGGCCGGCTGCCAGCCCGCTTACCGTGGCCTCCGTGAGCGGCGCAGCCATGTCCACGCTCTCAAAGTCGAAGGTGTCGATCTGCTGCTCTTTGCCGTTTTCGTAGATTTTGAAATCGCTCTGCTTAAGGCCCGTGATCAACTCGCCTGTCTTCGCATCGCGCGCAACAACGTTGGTGAGAACCAACTCGGCGTTTGCTTTGAGGGTGAATCCACCTTGCGGCGTGGACGAAACCGGGGTCGCGATCTGCGGATTTTGTGCCGCTGGGGTGCTGGAGACCCGGCTCGAGGTTTGCGCAGGGATAGGCGGCGCGGCAGGCGCCAGAAGCGCCAGCAGCGCAGCCACCGCAACCATCCTCTGTGCCAAATTTCTCATCCCGCTCCTGTCGCGCGTCGCACTGCGAAACCCGCTGACCTACCGCTTAGAACCTGAAACTCGCCCTGAATTGGAACTGCCGCATTTGGCCTACTGAAGTGACCTGGCCAAACTGCGGCGTGTGCTCGGTTGTATCTACACCCGAGTACTGCACGGTGTTAAAGACATTGTTGATGGTGGCGCGAATCTCCATGCTGCGCGTTTCGCCCAAGTTCATGGTCTTTGAAAGCGACATATTGTTCGACACCGTGCCGGGCCCTTCAATCGAATTGCGGGGAGCGTTGCCGAAGTAATCGCAAAAGCCCGGTGTATTGCCCGGCGCCGAATAGGCCGCGGTGTTGAACCAGTGCAGCAGGGAGCCACCGCCGGCAGTTACCGATTGTCCCGTCAAGTTGGGCCGCGAGGCGCTGGTGTTGCCGCATTCATCGCTCTGCGCGGTTGGCTCAAATCCCGGCGAGAGCCACGTTCCCGTGGCAAAGTTGAAGCTGCCGGAAACGGAAATGCCTTCAAGAATGCGCGAGCCCACACCGGTTGTCACCCATTTCGTGTCGGGCCCGAAGGGGAGCTCGAAGAGATACGTGCCACTGACTTGATGGCGAACGTCGAGCACAGAGTGGCCCTCCTCCGCCGCGGGATTCTGCCAATCCTGAACAAGGGAGCCGCCACTTCCGTTGACCGACGTCGCGTCGTCGATGGCATGGCCGTACTGGTAGTTGGCGCCAACGGATACGCCATGGGAAAGGCGCTTGTTAACGCGCGCCGTTCCGGCGTTCATCTTGTAATACGCGGCCGCCTCATCGTAGGTGAAACTGAGAGGCTGACAGGCCGGCGACCCTGGACAAGGAACAGATGGATCGGCCGCGTCAATCGAGGGATCGGTTGCACGGCTGCCGGGCAGCGCACGCGGCGCGAGCTTCACGTCGAGGTGATTCGATCGCGACCCGTTGTAGCCGAGATTCATCACGATGTTCCAGGGCAGCGTCTTCTGAATGTCGAGATTCCACGCCATCAAATAGGGCAGACCGTAGTGGGGTTCCAGAGCGTAATTGCCCACCGTGGCAGGCGCGGGAAAGGCAGGAACAGCGTTGTTGGTGATCCAACTAAAGCACGTGAGCGTTTGGGCGCAGGCGATGGAGGGCGTGTTCCCGACCGCCTCCCGGTTGGTCTGCTCGTTGATTAAGGACGGCTGGTTTGGCATGGGCTGGTGCGCCATCGTCGTCGCAAACGTCGCGTACTCGCCCACTGTGTAGTTGGTGCCGAAGCCGGCGCGCACAACGGTCTGCTTGATCTTTGGCACACGCCACGCAAGCCCGACGCGCGGCTGGAATGCTCTGTGCCAGGGAAGGACGAGCGAATCTGGCAGGCCGTTCGTCCCGGCTGTTTGCTCGGTTTCGCTGGTGAATCCGCCGCCGGGATTGGTGGCAACGTCGGCCAGGTGCCCGTATTTCTCGGTGTAGGGTGCGAAGAACTCCCAGCGAACGCCGTAGTTGAGCGTAAGCGACGGGAGCATCCGCCAATCGTCCATGGCGAAGGCGTCGACGACATTGTCGCGCAGATAACTTTTCGCCTCAGAGGAGTTGAGCGTTGTGGACTGCGGCAATCCGAGCAGAAAATCGGCAATGGAGGAGCCGGTGTTCAGGTCCTGCGCGGCGTCCTCAGTGAAGAGCCCGGTGAAATCGAATTCTCCTGTTGCGTTGGAGCCGGCAAGAAAATCGCGATGGACGCGGCGGTAGTCGCCGCCGAAACGCAGGTTGTGCTTGCCGTGAATCCAGCTCAGGACTTCACTGAACGAGATGGTTTGCGCGACGGAGAAGCTCGGCTGCGTTTCACTCAGGCCCTCAATGCCGTTGCTGAGCGAAATATCGGGCAGACCGTAATTGAGCGGGTCGTTGCTGTTGGGCACAACGATGCCCAGGTCCGCCGCGAGATTGTTGGAGGTGTTGGTGAAGAAGTTAACGGTGTGGCTGCTGCTGCGATTCCAGTTGACGTTCGAGATGCTGGTAAAGCGGTGGTAGCCGACTGTGTAGCCGGCCTGAACGGATTCGGAGCCCAAAGCGCTCTTGCCGCCCAACTGCGGAAACAGATTCACGAGGTCGGAGGCCGAGTGGGACCAGTTGTAGTTGAGATTGATGCTCTGCCGCAGGCCCTGAGTTGGGGAGCCGCGACGCCCGCCGCCTGATGCGCCGCGGGCGCCGGGCTGCGTGGCGTTGGTGCCGAGGCTGCGGTTGTAACGGATGCCCACGTTGGTGGAGTTCGATTGCGCTGTGGTGAGAAGGTGGTAGTTGTAGCCGTTGATGGTCTCGCCGTCTGGCAGCGGCTGAGGGAAGTACGCAAGCAGCGCCGTGGCCTGCTGCGAGATAGACTCCCCAGGACCCGCTGCTCCCGTGGGCGGAATCACATTCTCGTTGCCCATGTAGGAAAACTGCTGGCCCGTGACGGGATCGTAGATCGGCGACAATCCTGTAAAATTGCCGCCGCGCTCGGCGACCGTGGGCACGGTGGCATAGAAATCGTCAGGCGTCGATTCGCGCGTGCCGGAGAGAGTGAGAAAGACGGTGTCTTTGCCGCTGGGCTTGGTCAGTTCTGGAATATACGGCGCGCTCATGAACGAGAGCGTGAAGTGATTAGTCCCGTTGGAAGGCTGACTCTGCTGCTGGCCCAGCAATGCGAATGGCTGCGCGTTGAAGATCGAGTTCGTTCCGTTCCATGCAATGAAACCGTGCGGCTGCCCGGGATTGAAGTTGCGGAAGTTTCCCGGTCCAGCGACTCCTCTTCCACCGAAGCCGCCCCCGCCGAATCCGCCGAATCCGCCGAATCCGCCTCCAAAGCCGCCGCCGCCAAAGGCACCGCCGAAACCTCCTCCGCCCCCGCCGAAAAGACTAACCGGGCCCGCGTCCCCGCCTTGTCCGTTCGGGCCGCCTTGCACCTGGATCGTTTGGATCACATCGCGGATCCGGTCAAGGTCAATCCCCGCCAGCGCGCTCACTTGTCCAGCCTGCCCGGTGATTGCCACGGATTCATCGCTGAAGTTGGAGTTCGCGGCGATCGACGGCAGAGCGGCGCCGCTCGAGCCCGCCGTGCCGGTCCCTGTGTCGGTGTCGGCGGCGAGCGTGTTCATCAGGCTTAAGTTTTCCGGCGAGTTCCCCGCCAGTTGGCGAATCGCCGATACGACATTGCCTTCCAAGTTGGCTTGTTGCCGATCGAGCGCCGCCTGCCGCGAAGCTAGAATTAACTCAAAATTTACTGTCTGATCGTGGCTGGCTGCGTTCAAGACGGCTTCCTGCGACCCTCCGGCGAAGGCCGCGAACTGAGTTCGAATCACATAGCGGCCATTGAGAGGGATCTTCATTTGCCATGCGCCGGTACTGTCACTGGTGGTGGAATAGCGCTTGCCGGTGAGAGTGTTTTGCGCGGTGACTGAAACGCCTGGCAGCGGGATGGTTCCGCTTTTGACCACTCCATGCAGCGTGCCACCAGTCACGGTTTCCGGTGCGGCTGACGCCGCGGGCGAAGAAGGAGCCTGACCTGGCGCGGTTTGCGTCGCGGGAGCCTGGGGCCACGCAGCAAGGCAGGCAGCCAGGGCAATCCCTGCCGCACCTGCACGCCTCATTGCTGCCTGCCGCATTGCGCTACCCGACCTCTCTTGCCAGTATTCAGTCTGACGAGCCACGCAGTGTGAAGGTTTACCGGCGCGGCTGGGCAGCCAATGTCGTGCTCCGCGACCGGCGCGGGTGACCAGTTGGACCCGGAAGAGGGTTTTGCACTTGCAATCCCAGCCGCCGCATGTTAACTCTAAAGTTAATAGTTTTCTTATTGCTACCGGGTAAGTAAACCATGGTACGCATCGGACAGGACTTGAAATGAGCATAAAGATCGGGACCACGATTCGCGCTTACCGCCTGCAAAAAGGATTGTCGCAGGGGGACATCGAAAAGAAGACCGGCCTATTGCGCTGCTATCTCTCGCGCGTGGAGAACGGTCACACCGTGCCCTCACTGGACACGCTAGCCAAGATTGCTCACGCACTCGACCTGCCGATCGCGCAGTTTTTCGCCAGCGACACGCTTTCCCGCCAGATGAATACACAAAATCTCTCCGACGACGAGCTGCGGTTTCTCACCCAGCTCAGGCGCTACTCCACAAATTTGAATGAGAGCGACCGCAAGCTGCTGCTAGCCATGGTGAAGAAGTTCTCCGCGACGGCAACGCGTTAGTTGCGGCCGGGTCAGCCCTGCGGGGGCGGTACATGGGCGATATAGAAGCCGAATAACACCAGAAGCAGCACAACTAACGCAACGGTCAGGCGCAGCTTGAATTGGAATTCGCCTCTCGGCGAGCCAATGCGCGGGACCATCGGAGCGGCAAAGAGAAGCCCGCACAAGAAACCGCCGATGTGGGCCGAATTGTCGACCTCGACGCCGGTGAACCCGCTGCCGAAGTTGATAGATAGACCGATCACCAGATTTATCGCGGCGAAGTAAATGACCGACTTGCGCAGTTTTCGGACTTCTTCTGGCGGCACAGGCAACACTTTTGACCTAAGCAGAACGATCAATGCGCCGGCAATGCCGAAGACAGCACCCGACGCTCCCGCGCCAGCCTGAAAGAGTATGGCTCCCGACGCGTCATGAATGGGATACATCCAGTTCTTGAGCGTTGAGAGCAGGTTGCCAGCGGCGCCGGTGAGGATGTAAACAGCGAACAAACCAAACGAGCCCATCAATGGTTCAGCAAGCAGACCCAAGTTCCACAGGCACCACATGTTGGTTGCCAGGTGGAGAATGCCCACGTGCACAAACATTGCGGATACGATGCGCCACCACTCCCCATAAACAAGCACATTGTTTGGTCTGTCGGCGCCCCAAAACATCAATTGATCGAGTGTCGGCATCCAGATGCTGGCGCCCGTCGCCACCATGGCCACAAATACAGCGCAATTGATCCCCAGAAGCACATGTGTGGCAGGGGCGACCGCCCACGCACTACGCCGTCGCCGCGGCGGCGGAACAGAATCGCTGATAGGAGGAAGAACCTCCGGCTGGGGGGGCGAGGGATAACTTCCCATATCACAACTCTAAAGCATTGCCGGCTGCTCGCGGCAGCGAGTTGCGGTAGCGGCAGCGCGCGAAATATTTTGGGTCTTCAGGTTGGCCGAGACCTTCACAGGCAGCCGAGCTTCGCGATGTAGTCTGGAATTTGGCCGGCGCACTGCGGAGGATGGGAAGGGCGATGCGAGCCTGTGCGGATTCTTAAACAAGAAACGGAATAGGGAGCAGAATCGTGAGTTCGGCAATGGATGCAAATGGAACCGGCGCGAAGACCATTCGCCGCGCGCTTTTGAGTGTGACGGACAAGACCGGATTGGTGGAATTCGCAAGGGCACTCCAGAGCTTTGGGGTGGAGTTGATTTCGACAGGCGGGACGGCGAAGGCGCTACGCGAGGCCGGCCTGACGGTGAAGGACGTCAGCGAACTCACCGGCTTCCCGGAGATGCTCGACGGCCGCGTGAAAACGCTGCACCCGCGTGTGCATGGCGGCCTGCTCTACATTCGCGGGAATGCTGAGCACGAGGCTGCCGTGGCGGCACATGGCATCCAGCCCATCGACATGCTGGTAGTGAATTTTTACGCGTTCGAGAAGACAGCCGCACAGCCCGGCGTGGCCTTTGGGCATCTCATCGAGAACATCGACATCGGCGGGCCGTCGATGGTGCGCTCCGCGGCGAAGAATTTCGAAGATGTGGCGATCGTGACGCGCGTGTCGGACTACCCCGCTCTTATCCAGGAGATGAAAGGCGCCCACGGCGCCGCGCTGATTCGCGCAACGCGCTGGCGGCTGGCAAAGCAGGCATTCGCGCTCACCGCCGCATACGATTCGGCGATTGCGAATACTCTCGAGCGGATCGCCGATGCTCCCGCGCCCGCTGCCGCTGCCTCGCCCGACACAACGCGACTGCCGGGCACGCTGCGCATCAATCTTCCGCTGGCCCAGGCGCTCCGCTACGGCGAGAATCCGCATCAACGTGCGGCGCTCTACGCCGACGGATCCGGCCGGGGCATTGCCGGTGCAACGCAGTTGCAGGGCAAGGAGCTGAGCTTCAACAATCTGGTCGACCTGGACGCCTGCTGGGAGCTGGCACAGGAATTTGAGGAACCGGCTGTCATCATCGTCAAGCACACGAATCCCTGCGGAGCAGCAACCGGGGCAACTATCCTCGACGCCTATCAAAAGGCTTTGACCAGCGATCCGGTGTCGGCATTCGGCGGAGTCATCGGCATCAATCGCGAAGTGGATGGAGCCGCGGCCGAAGAGATTGCCAAGCTGTTTGTGGAGGCCATTGCCGCACCCGCCTTTTCTCCCGAGGCGCGCGCGCGCTTTTCTGCGAAGAAGAACCTGCGCCTGGTAGAGGTTCGCGCCGCCGAGCCGCGCCCCGTGGTTAAGCACGTCTCGGGCGGGCTCCTGCTGCAGGACGCCGATACCGGCCGCGTGACGGAGTCGGAGCTGAAGGTGGTCACGTGGCGTCCGCCCTCGGCCGAAGAGCTGCGCAGCCTGCTGTTTGCCTGGCGCGTGTCGAAGCACGTGAAATCGAACGCCATTGTTTACGCGCGCGATGGCCAGACACTGGGCGTGGGGGCGGGGCAGATGAGCCGCGTGGACGCCGCGAAATTCGGCGCCATGAAAGCCGTTCTGCCTCTCAAGGGCTGCATCGCTGCTTCCGACGCGTTTTTCCCCTTCCCCGACGGCCTCGAAGCCGTTGCCCAGGCCGGCGCTACCGCGGTAATTCAGCCGGGCGGCTCGGTGAACGACGATAAAGTGATTGCTGCCGCTGACAAACTGGGTCTGGCCATGGTCTTTACCGGGATCCGGCACTTCCGGCATTGAGCAACTGGGGAGACGCGCGCACAGTTTCGGCCAGCTGGAATCTGTACCTTGGATCCCACTTTAGTTTCGCGAAAATCCCGCAATCTGGCGTGCAGGAGAGACTAATGACGGGTAGAATCGTCTGTAAGAGTAGGCAGGCTCGGTCAGTTCTGCCGCCTGAGCCGCTTCTCGTGTGCTTTGCGGCTGAAAACTTAGGAAAACCGCCGCATGATGAAAAGAAACCTAAATATGTCGAAGTTGACACCCCGGTTTGCAGCCGCCATTCTCTTGTTGCTGCCCATCTCTCCTGTATTCGCCCAAAACTCGCCTGCCAATAGCCCCTCAACCGGCCCAGCGAAGGACAAACAAACGCCGTCGAGCGTTGCACCCGTCCAGGCGACTCCGGTGGAGACTGCGAGGGCCGATACAGGGTCGAAACCGGTAATACCGGCGCCTGACTCCACGAACTCTGCCGAACCAAACCGCGCTCAAGCGTACTTTCACCTGGCCCTTGCCAGTGTGTACGAGGATGATGCTGTTTCCGAGGGGCGCACGGATGAGGTGAATCAGGCCATCGAGCAGTATAAGCTGGCGCTCAATGCCGATCCCGACTCCGCCGAGCTGAACGACGATCTTGCGAATCTCTATTTCCGCGCAGACCGCGTACACGACGCCGAGACCGCGGCGCACGCGGTGCTGAAAACTCATCCCGACGACATCGACGCACACCGGCTATTGGGGCGTATCTACCTGCGCCAACTGGGTGAGGGTCAAAACGGCGGGGCGACCACTGCGAACTCAGCCAACGTGCTTGATCAGGCGATCGGGGAATTCGAAAAGATTGTTGCCCTGCAGCCCAAGAGTGTAGAGGATCACATGGTGTTGGGCCAGCTCTACACGGTCAAGCACCAGTCGGACAAGGCGGAGGCTGAGTTCAAAACAGCCCAGGCCATTGAGCCCGAGTCGGAAGAAGTCGTGCTGAACCTGGCGCGGTTATACGCCGAGAGCGGGGATGTGCAACACGCCGTGAAAGCGATCGAGGCTGTTCCCGTGGACGGGCGCTCACCCAAAATGGAATTTACGCTGGGCGCGCTTTACGACCAACTGAAGCAGCCTAAGGACGCCATTGCCGCTTATAAGCGCGCTGACGATCTAGAGCCCGGCGACCTGCAGACGATGGATGCGCTTGCCTCGGCGCTGCTCACGGACGACCAGCTCGATGAAGCGCTCAAGCGGTATCAGGCGCTCGCCGAAGCCGACCCAGAAAACACCGAGGCACTGGTCCACATCGGCGAAATCCAGCGTCGCCAGGGCAAATACGAAGATGCGCTGGCTACCATTCGCAAGGCGCGCAAAATCGATCCCACCTCGTTGGAAGCCGGCTTCAATGAAGGGCTGCTTCTCGACATATTGGGCCGCTTCGACGACGCCGTTCAGACCTACCAGGAAATGGTCGATGCCACCTCACACGCCAACGGCGCTTACAAGGACGATGAGAAGAACAACCGCGCCATCTTCCTTGAGCGCCTGGGGGCTGTCTCCCTCGAAGAGAACAAAATCGATCCGGCGATCGCCGCATACCAGAAGTTGATCGATCTGGGCGGAAGCTTCGCCGCGCGCGGCTACCAAGGGCAAGTAGACGCGTACCGCGGCGCCCACGAATTTGACAAGGCCATTGCCGTCTCCCGCAAGGCAGTTGCCGCCGATCCCAAGAATCGCGATTTGAAGCTGATGCTCGCCGGAGAGCTGGCTGACCAGGATCATCCCGATGAAGGTCTGGCCATGGCGAAGGGCTTGCTTGATGGCGCCACGCCCGATGAACAGCGCGGTGTTTGGCTTGCTATCGCCCAAATGAACATCCGTCTGCGCCGGTGGAAGGATGCCGAAGATGCGCTTGACCAGGCCGAACCGCTGGCGACAAAGAAGGATGACCGCACTTACTTGTTCTTCCTCCGTGGTGAATGGGCCGAGCGGCAGAAGCGCACGGAACAGGGCGAGCAGTTTTTCCGCCAGGCTTTGAATCTGGATCCGGAAAACGCGATGACTCTGAACTATTTGGGTTATATGTGGGCCGACAAGGGGATCAAGCTACCGGACGCGCTCAAAATGATTCGCAAGGCCGTCAACCTTGAACCGGGGAATGGCGCATACCTCGATTCGCTCGGCTGGGTTTACTTCAAGATGGGCGAATACGAACTGGCCGAAGACAACCTTCGGCAGGCCGTGAATCGCGACCAAACCGATCCAACAGTTCACATGCACCTGGGCGATCTTTACGAGAAGACCGGCCGCATCCGTTTGGCCGCGGCGCAGTGGCAGCTTTCGCTGGACGAATTCGCCAAGTCGTCCGCAGCCGACATCGAGCCCGGCGACGTCGAGAAGGTGCAGAAGAAGCTGGAGGGCGCCCGAGTCAGGCTCGCCAAAGAGGACAGCTCCGCCGGTCAGGCAAAGCCGGAATAAATTCGCGCAGCCGCGGGCGCCGGAATCGCCATAGTTGAGCTGAGGGCCATCAGCCGAGTGGGCTGCGCTGGTCGAGTCGCCGCCGTGCCATTGCATTTCCCCGACGCACAAACGCCCTCCCGACGCCACCCAGTCCACCTTTTGCGATATAACCAAACCTGAGCAGTGGCCTTCGTGGCCGCGCCGCGAGGGCTGGTTCCGATGATTGTGCTCAAGACCGAATCGGCCACGGCGCTGCCTCCGGGAATCGCGGTAGTTGGCGGTGCGGACAGCCCGCTGTCGCGAAGAGTCCATCCCGAGCCGCCGCACGCTTATCGCACTCCGTTTGCGCGCGATGCGGCACGAGTCCTGCACGCACGCGCTTTTCGCCGACTCGCCGGCAAGACACAGGTCTTCACGCGCCTGCCCGCCGAAGGGCTTTCCGACCATTTCCGCAGCCGCCTGACGCATACGCTCGAAGTCGCTCAAATCTCGCGCACAATGGCGGCGGCCCTGGGACTCAATGTGGAACTGGCAGAAGCGCTGGCTCTGGCGCACGACATTGGGCATCCGCCCTTTGGCCACGCGGGCGAAAAAGCACTCGACCGCGCGCTCCGTTTTCACGGGCTCAGCTTCGACCACAACCTGCATGCGCTGCGCATCGTCACCTGGTTTGAGGAGCGCTATCCGGCCTTCCGCGGGCTCAACTTAACGCTCGCCGTCCGCGAAGGCATCGTGAAACATTCGCGCGACTACTCCGAGAAAGACCATCCCGAACTGGCAGAGTATTTTCTTGATCGATTCCCACCGCTTGAGGCCCAACTGATCGATCTTGCGGACGAGATTGCCTATCTGACCGCCGATCTCGACGACGGACTGGACTCCGGCGTCCTTGCGCTCGAGCAGGTTCGCGATGGCGCGCCGCTCTTTCGCAGCTTTCACGATGCCACGATCCGAAGCTTTCCCGCTGCTCCACCGCGGCTGGCAGTGTACGAGGCCCTGCGGCGTCTGTTGAACGCATGGGTCACCGATCTGATTTGGGAAGTACGCAAGCGCGTGAATGAGCTTGGCGCTACTACGCTCGAGAAGATCCGCCGCGCCCCGCAAAGGCTCGCCGCACTCAGCGCGCAGATGGAATCTGAACGGATCGCCGTCAAGGAATTCCTTTACGCGAACCTATACAACACGCCCGTCCAGGAACAAGAACATGCACGCGCTGAAGAGGTCGTCATCGAGATCTTCGAATATCTCATGGCCGAGCCCGGCCTCTTGCCCCGGGATCACCAGGCGCAGATTCCGACTGAAGGCCTGGCCCGCACTGTGGCCGACTACATTGCCGGAATGACCGACAGCTACATTGTGCAGTTGTGGAAGCGGCGCTAGGGACGGAAGCTTTCCCCGATTGACAGATTATTTCGCCGGAAGAAACTCAATCCGGGCGAGGTTATCTACAGCTTTGAATCCGAAATCCGCGGTCACCAGCACGTGATCCGGCGAATCCATCCCGAGCTCCAGAGCGAAGCAGTCAGCGTAGGCGAGCTTGTGATCGACGCGGAGTTCAGCTGCACGCACCGCCCGTTCGCCGTTCACGGGGATGATTCTGACCTCGCTAGGCAGGAGGCTGCTCATGATCTGCTCTTCGTGCGCCGCACCCATGCGTTTGCGGATGTTCCCCGCGATCTCACCCCATTGCACAGCCGAAATCCAAACTTCGACTCGCCGCTTCACACACTCTTTCAATATTTCCTTTACGCGGTCGCCGCCCGGTTCACGGTCAATGTAGCGAATCAAAGCCGAGGAGTCGAGCACGTAAATGGTCATCTGCGGCCTTACCAGCCTTCTTCCGCCAACTCCTGTTCGCGCTCAATCCGGCGTTCCTCGAGCAATAGATCGGTTCCAGATTCATGGCCGGCGGCTGATCCGTGCATCTCGTCAATCAAGCGCAACTTTGCCGCCATGGTCTCCGGATCGAGAATCACTCGCGCTCCTTCCCGCCGAATGGCAATCCGAGTTCCAGGCTCGATCCCAAGCGCCTCCCGAATCGGAGCGGGAATCACAAGCTGCCCCTTCGTGCTTACCGTGGCGTAGACCTGATCTTTGGATTGGCGCTGAGGCGACTTCATGGCTTACAGATTAGCAAAAGTAAGACGGAAACGCAAATGTAAGATTGCCGGTACTGTCTTACCTACTGCACTTTGCCTTGCGGGCGGATTCGACGGAGGTCGAGCGCGCACAGCACGGCATTCTGCGCGATCATGCGCAGATTATCGGCCGCGGCCCACAGCCATAGTCGCGAAGCCAGATTGGAGTTGCGGCCTTCGGGTTCCGGCCGCAGCCGAACCAGGATGTCGTTTTGCCCGGTGGCGGCGAGGTTTGACGGCGAATCCGTATCTTCGAGCACCAAATCGACGTGCTCGCCGGTTAATGCATCTTCAAGGGCGCCAATCTCGACCGGGCGTTCGAGTTCGACGGCAACGGAAAAGGTATGGCCGTGGAAGACGGGTGCATGGATCACCTGCACAGCCAGCGACGGGCCGCGCCCGCCGGTTACCACTTGGTAGTGGCGGCGAATGCGCGCTTCCAGATCCGGCAGATTCACGGTGGAGCTTTCACCCATGCTGCAAAGTAGGTTGTACGCCACCTGCGCGTCGTAAATCGCTCGAGGCAATGACTGGAAGCTGAGCAGGCTTACCGTCTGCTGGTGCAACTCGTCCATGGCCGCGCGTCCGAAATCGCTGGCCGGCTCAAGCACGGTAGCGGCGGCGAAGCGCACCGGCGCGGCTTGTTGCAACCGCTGCAGCAACAATGCAAGCGTGACGACGGCTGGATGGGCAGGCACCACGGCCGGCGTAAAGAGATCGACGCCCGCCGCGTCCGTCTCCAGCCACGGTGCGCGAACCACCACACCAGTCTCCCGGTCCAACGCCGCTGAGAGATCCAGGACCGTCGATCCGGATCGTAAGGCCTGCTGCCAGTACCGGCGCGTCAGGCTTTCGGTGCCGCAGAAGAATGTGAAGTCAGCATGGTCGAAGGCTTCGGCGCCAATTGCCTGGATGAAAGTGACCTCATCGCCCAACTGGTCCAACTGGCCTTGCGCGGCTTCCTCGTCGAGCAGAACAAAGCTGGCCGAGGCCAGCGGCGACTCCGACAGAACCTCCTTCAACTCCCGGCCCACGAGGCTTGAAGCGCCGGCAATAGCAATTTTGTACACAGGCGTCCTTTGGCTTGCTTTGAATTAGGGCTACGGTCTTCCAGCGCCGGGTTCGGCTGCGACCGGCGAGTGAGCGGGCGGATCGAGCGGCTTTTTGCGCCGCCGCCTGGACCAGCCATAAGCTGCGCGCACCCAGATGCCAGAGAACATGTACACCAATGCGACCGGGAACATGACCACATTCGAGTACCGCAGCGCGATGTAGGCGATCAACGCCAGCAGAACCAACAACTGGAAGGGATGGCGGCGGGAAAAATTGATCTCTTTGGCTGACCAGAAGCGCCAGGTGCTGACCATCAAAAATGCCGTCAGCCCAACAAGAATGAGCCAGGGAACGGCGACCCACCACTCCTCGACAGGATAGGCATTGAAGAAGTGGACGGTGGCAGCCAGCAGGCCAGCCGCCGCGGGGGTCGGCATGCCGACAAAATACTTTCTGTCGGCGCGCCCAGGGTTTCGCGGTTGCGCATCGGGACTGATGTTAAATCGCGCCAGCCGCGAAGCTCCGCTAAGGAGAAAGAGAAAGCAAATGAATGCACCAGCCTGCATCAAGTGCTGCCGCAGTTCAAAACTCAACGAATCGGGGAGGAAGCGGAATCCCCAGACGAAAGCGAGCAGGCTGGGCGCCACGCCAAAGGTGATGACATCTGCCAGCGAGTCCAGCTCTCTGCCGAAGTCGCTGGTGGTGTTGGTCAAGCGGGCGATACGGCCATCGAGCGCGTCGAACGGAATGGCAAACAGAATGGCGATCGCTGCCCAGTCCAGGTGCACGTGTGCCTGGCCGCTTCCATCCAGAGCTCCGATAGTCTGAGTGATGGCAAAGTAGCCTGCCCCCAGGCTGCCTGCCGTGAATAGCGAGGGGAGCAAGTACATGCCTCGCCGGAGACGCGGATGAGGCTTTCCTTTTGCCCGTTGAAAATCAAAGGAATTCACGAGCTCTCTCCCTGCGGCATGGAGGCCAGCACACTAGTGCCGCCCTTGACCCGCTCTCCAACTTTCACTTGCAGCACTGCGCTTGATGGGATGACGACATCGACTCTGGAACCGAATTTGATTAGGCCGACACGCTGCCCACGCTCGACCGACTGCCCTTGATCGCAGCGAAAGACGATGCGTCTCGCCAGCAGCCCGGCAATCTGCTTGAATGTAACCTCGAATCCCGCATCTGCTCCCAGGCCGCGTACCGTGACCGTGTTCTGTTCGTTGCGCTCGGCCGAGACCGGATTCATGGCGTTCAGAAATTGGCCCTTGCGATAGCGCACCTGGCTGAGGACGCCGCCGATGGGCGCGCGGTTCACATGAACGTCAAAGACACTCAGAAAAATACTGATCCGCTGGCGAGCCCCGTCAGGAGTCATGATGGCGGTTGTTTCGGTCACCAGGCCGTCGCCAGGCGAGACGATCAAGCCTTGACCGGCTGGAATGGTGCGTTGAGGATCACGGAAGAACCACAGGAAAAACGCCGCGAGAAGGACCGGCGCAAGGCCCCAAACCCAATATCCTGTAAGCCATTTGAGCGCTGCGGCAACTGCCAGCAGACTGATTCCGTAAATGTAACCGTCGCGAACCATAGTTCCCAACGATTATACGGTGATTGAAGGGACGAAACCCTGAAGAAGGGTGGCGCGGGGACACGCTGAAACACCTCACACTGCCAAGCCGCCAAGCTCGGCCCGTGAGCCACAAAAGCTTAATACCTCAAAACTTACGCCACGACGAGAACGCGGCGTTCCAGCGCGAAGATCAGGTCCTTGGCGTGCAGCTTGAGCTTCTTCAAGCGCACTTCTTCCATCTGTTCATCTTCGGAAAGGTATGGCTTTTGAAGCAACTCTTCCAAACGCTGAGCGTAGCGGCGATGTTCTGCGTGCAGGCGATCGATCTCTTCGCTCAGCATGGAACCTTGTACTTCGTCCATCAAGCACCTCCGGTTCGGCGGGTTGGTTTGGCGATACCTTGCCGCCGTTTTTATTAGAACATTTACATATATCGCTGTTTTGGGTGAATCGGCAAGCGAGAAATCCGCTGAAGGTAACATCTCCCTGTGAATATCGAGGTAACTGATGCCGGATGACCCTCCCGGCCACGCCTCAAGTGAAATGAAGCCGCATGAGCACCGCATCTTCAATAGGATCAGCGTAGTAGGCCCTGCGAAGACCGGTTTGACGGAAGCCAGCGGACCGGTAAAAGGCCAGTGCCGGGCGGTTCGACGCCCGCACCTCGAGGGCAATTTCGAGGAAACCTGCCGCCTGCAGATCATTCACGAGAGCGTCGAAGAGCATGCGGCCCAGACCGAGCCGCTGGCTCCCGGCGGCCACGGCAATCGATTCCAGTTCCGCCTGGGGAGGCAATAAGCTGGCCATGGTAAAGCCCTGGACGCTCTCGGGCCGGGGCCCGGAAGCGACCAGGGTGATTCGGTGGGGCGTCGATTGTGGATTCAGGGCGGTCAGGTAGGCCGCCTCTGGCCATTGGGGCGCCTCCGGCAGACACGCGGCGATTTCCATCACTTGAGTCACGTCGGCCGCGGTCATGCGCCGGATCTGCACGGTCTCTGCAGGGGGCTCCATAAACGCTATGAAGCCGCCATCGCGGGCTTGCCCTCGGCTTCCACGCCAAAAATCTCCGCGTCCGACCGCCGCAGGTAATGGCCGTCGAGCAGAGCCAGATCGGCGAAAACACCGGCAGTCAGGCGCGCCTCGCCAAGGCGGAGCGCATCCGCCGCAACCGGCGCCGGCACCGCGATCAGTTGCGCCCCTGGCCACGCAGCCGCCAGCACCGCCGCTGCGCCGTCGTCGCACACGGCCACACGAACCGGTGCAGGATGGATCGCTGCAAGTTCGCCGGGGCCGGCAAGGATTTCGTTCACTTTCGAGCCCATTTGCTCCAGCCTCAGGAAGACCTCGCCCCGGTGCGCATCGAGCGCCGATGACGGCACCCCGGACAACCGCGAAAGGACCTCGAGCCGTGAGAGTGCGACCACGGGAATCTCCGTCCCTTCGGCCAGGCCTTTCACGGCGCTCAGCCCGACGCGGACGCCCGTAAAGCTCCCCGGCCCGTTGACGACAACAATCCCGCCCAGTTCTCGGAGTTCCGTGCCCGCCGATCGCAGCAACTCGCCCACCGCGGCCACCAGCGTCGCCGAGTAGGTGCGTCCGGCCAGCTCGATTTGCCCGAGAATCTCCAGGTCGCGGCCGGGCAGCCGGCCCAGCGCCACCGAACCGGACGGCCCGCAAGTGTCAATCGCAAGAATCAGTCCCGCTTGAATCAGCCGCGCATCGGACACAACGCCTCCTCAGACCGCGGCGAGGGCCTGATCGAGGTCGGCGATCAGGTCTTCCTTGTCCTCGATGCCGATCGAAAGGCGAATCCGCCCCTCGTTGATCCCCATCGAGCGGCGCACTTCCTCGCTCACCGAGCCGTGCGTGGTAGTGGCTGAGTGCGACGCCAGCGACTCGACCCCGCCCAGCGACTCTGCATTGATGAAGATCTTGATCGCCTTGAGGAACCGCGCCGCTTCGTCGCGGGATTTCAGTTCGAAGCTCATCATCGATCCGAAGCCCTTCTGCTGTTTCAGCGCCAGATCATACTGTGGGTGAGTCTTCAGGCCCGGATAGGCCAACTTGCTTACCTTCGGATGCGTGGAAAGGAACTCCGCCACCGCGCGGCCGTTGGCCTCATGCTGCTGGATGCGCAATGGCAGCGTCTTGATACCGCGCAGTACCAGGAAGCACTCGAAGGGAGACATTACGCCGCCGGCCGCCTTCTGGATGAGCAGAAAGCGCTCCTTGTGCTCGGGCTTTGACCCGATCAGCGCTCCGCCCAGGCCGTCGGAGTGGCCATTCAGGTATTTGGTGGTCGAATGCATCACAATGTCGGCGCCGAGCTCGAGCGGGCGCTGCAATGCGGGCGACAGGAAGGTATTGTCGACGCTTACTTCGACGCCGTGGGCGTGCGCGATCTTGGCGACGGCCGCAATGTCGGTAAGCACCATGAGCGGATTGCTCGGCGTTTCAATGTGCACGAGCTTCGTGTTCGGCTTTATCGCCGCTTCTACGGCGGACAGGTCGCTCGTGTCCACGTATTCGATCTGGATGCCGTAGCCGCTCACGATCTGATCGAAGAGGCGCACTGTTCCGGCATACACGTCGCGCGAGCAGACAACATGATCGCCCGCGTGCAGCATCGCCACCAGCGCGGAGATGGCGGCCATCCCGGTGGTGAACGCATGCCCGCTCGTTCCGCCCTCCAGTGTGGCCAGCGCCGTTTCGAGGCGATCGCGCGTTGGGTTGCCGGCGCGGGAGTAATCCCAGCCGCGGTCGCTGCCGATTCCGGTGAGTTCAAAGGTCGAGGAAAGGTAGAGGGGCACATTCACCGCTCCGGTGAGTGGGTCAGGGTGCTGCCCGGCGTGGACGGCAAGGGTTGAGTACTTGTAAGGGGACATGATGTAGCTGTCAGCTCCTAGCTTTTAGCTATTAGCTTATCGCGCGGAGCATCGGGGCGGGCCAGCGAAACCATCGGATGACGATATGCGCACGTTGAATTGCATTAACTGCCGTCAGACTGCAAACGGCAGGGCGATTCTCGAGGCGATTCTCGAATCGGGTTCCGATGAGAAATCGCAACAAAAACTACGCAATGATCTCTTGCAGATCATCCAATGGCGCTAGGTAAACTGGCCGCGGAAAACCGCCTTGATGTGCGCCAGGCGCGCGCTGAGCGCCTCGGATTCTTCCTTGAGGCCGAGCCGGTTGGCCAGCCCGATAGCATCGTAAAAGCACTCCTTGGCGTCGCTATAGCGGGCATTGGCATCACTCGGCGAATGCTCCTCGTACATGTCGTCGTATGCCTTCTCACCCATCGCTTTGAGGTGTGCGAGTTGTTCTAGTTCGGCCTTCAGTTCAGCTTCATTTGGCATGTCGATAATCTCCTCGGCCTCTATTCCTTCGGCCCACTAATTCTTCGACGCTCTACTTCTCCGTCGCCGCTGTCTGTTTTGGTGTGCGCACTACCGGGAAATAGCCAGTACGGGTGCGGACTGTGAGCTTGCCCGATCCTTTGGACTCGGCGGTCACCTCCACGCGCCTGAAGCCCGGCACCGTCGTCGGCTTCGTCGAGTGATAGCCGAGCGTGTACTGGCTGCGGATGTCGCGCGCCACCTCGGCGGCGATCTGATCGATCTGGTCGATGGATTTTGGGAAAAACGCCATGCCGCCTGTTTCCTGGGAAAGCATTTCCAGCGCACGCCGCGCGTGGCGCACCTCGGCGCGGCTCATCTCGTCGCCAAAGAGCAGTCCAATCGAGTAAATCACCGGCCCGGAGAGTTGCTGCACGCGCGCGATAGTCTGCTCCAGGTCCGAGCTCGATGCGTTGTCCTCGCCGTCGGTGATCAGGATCAGAACCTGCTTGGGCCGTTTTGCATCGGCAACCAGCTTGTCAGCTGAGGCCGCGACGGCGTCGTACAGGGCGGTGCCGCCGCGGGAATCGATGTGCGACAGCCCATCGCGCAGCTTGTTAATACTCGATGTGAAGTCACAATCAATGAACGCTTCGTCAGAGAAGTTCACTACAAAGGCTTCGTCCTGCGGGTTCGAGGCCTCGACGAGGTCGAGTGCGGACTTATTCACCGAGGGCCGCTTGCGGTACATCGACCCGGAGTTGTCGACCACCAGCCCCATGGAAACCGGCAGATCAGTGTGCTGAAAGCTGATCAGCGTCTGCTTCACTCCGTCTTCGTAGACCGCGAAATCATTCTTGGTCAGGTTTTCGACCAGGCTGGTGCCGTTGAGGACGGTGGCGTTGAGCACCACCTCTTCCACGTCGGTGTGGAGCAGGTAACCCTCGCCCTCTTTACGCACCGCACCGGAGGACGGAGCCGGAGCGACGACGTCTGGCGACCGGACCGGATCGGTATCGACAGTTGGCGGCGGCGCCGGAGTTGCCTGCGCTGCGGCTTGCGGCGCAGGCGCCTGCTGCGCGGACAAAGCAAGCCCTGCGGCGGCAAAGAAGGCGGCCAGAATCGCGTTATTGCAGAGGCGCATAGTAGCCGGTGCGAGCATAGACCGTAAGTGGAGGAAGACCCGGAGGCGGGCTTACCTTCACTTTCACTTTACGCCACTTGCCATCGCGGGTCAGATCCTTGGGCTTGTAGCCAATCACATACTGGTTGCGCAGCTCGGTGGAGATCTTTTCGGCGATGTCGCTCATCTCGTCCACGTCGTCGACGCGAAAGAGCCGCCCGCCGGTCGCGGAACTGATGTCGTCGAGGAGCTGCGGGCCGGTGCGCTCTTCAGGGGTGGGCGCGTACGGATCGAAGATGCCGATCGAGTAGATCTCCACGTCAGCTTCGCGCACGCCGGCCCGGACCTCGCCCTCGGTGAAGCGGGAGCGGTTGTCGCCGCCGTCGGAAACGACCAGCAATGCCTTCCGCTCGTGATGGGCGTCCTTCATCTTGGCGATGCCGTAATAGATCGCATCCAGCAGCGCGGTGCGGTGACCAGCGTGAACGGTCGCCAGCCGTGCCTGAATGTCGTCAACAGAGCTGGTGAAGTCCTCAATCAGCTCCGGCCGGTCGTTGAAGCCTATGACGAAGAATTCATCCTGCGGATTTGCCGTCTTGATGAACTGCAGAATCGCTTCGCGGGCGCGGACCAGTTTGGATGTCATGGAGCCGGAGAGGTCAAAGATGACTCCGATGGAGACCGGGGCGTCCTCGGAGGCGAAACTAGCGATTCTCTCCTCGCCGCTGTTTTCGTAGACCTGAAAGTCCTCTTTTTCCAAACCTGTCACCAGCCTGTTCAGGGGGTCGGTGACCGTGACCGGGACCAGGACCATGTCCACATTCATGCGGATGAATGAGCCTGGATGGATGCGGAGCGACGCTGTTCCGGTTTCGGGAGCAGCCTCTGCGCCCTTTGGCTCGCTCGCCGGCGGCGAGGAGGCCGACGGCGGCTCGACGTGGACCTTGTTTAGTTGATCCTCCTGTGCGTGCGCCTGCGCCAAGCAAAGGACCGTGGCCAACGCACTCAAGCAGACGAGGCGGCAAAATAAGGCGAGGTTGCCCACCCCGTTTGGAATCGCGTGCTGGGGAAACGTCCTCATGAGGCACCACGGAGGGTTGAAGGCGATATTACCACCATCTGCGCGCCTCTGCTGTCAGCAGATTGTCACAGCGGCATCGCGCAGACCAGACTTTACGCAGGCCGTGCGCGTCAAGCGCTGCGGTACAATCGAGGCTGGGGAAGCTGTTCGATCTCCAGCAGATATCGCGGCGTAAGCGGGGCTCAAATTCCACCGTATAAACGGAGAGCAAGACCTTTCTCATGGCTCGTATTTATCCTTTTCGCGCCTGGCGCTACAATCCCTCGACGGTTCGCCTGGAAGACGTGGTCACGCAGCCTTACGACAAGATCAGTCCGGCCATGCAACAGGCGTACTACCAGCGCAGCCCCTTTAACCTCGTCCGGATCATCCTGGGACTGCCTGAGCTATTTGACGCGGAGAAGGGTGAAAACGTCTATACGCGCGCGGCACACGATTTTCAAGCCTGGCGCGAACAGGGCGTTTTGATCCAGGAAACCGAGCCGTGCGTCTTTGCTTATGCGCAGCGTTTCAAGGTTCCAGGCACCGAAATCGAAAAGGAACGGCGCGGATTTATCGCTCTGGGCAAGCTGCAGGATTACGCGGACCAGGTCGTATTTCGGCATGAACAAACGCTGTCAAAGCCCAAGAGCGATCGGCTCAACCTGCTAAAGGCGATTCGCGCGCATTTCGGCCAGATTTTCATGCTCTACTCCGACCCCGCCGGCAGCATAGAAAAGATTCTGTACGAAGGCCACGGGGCTGCGGATGCCGAAGTCACCGACGAATACGGGGTGGTGCACAGGCTCTGGCGGGTCAACAATCCAGCGGCTATCCGCTTGTTGGTGACCGCCATGAGCGACAAGAAGCTCATCATCGCCGACGGCCACCACCGCTATGAAACCGCACTAAAGTACTCAAAAGAACACCAGGGCGGATCGCACGGCAAAAGCGCCTCAAGCACGCAGCAGTTACCGCAGCCCGAATTCCCCGAGGACGCAGCCATGATGACTTTCGTCAACATGGACTCGGATGAACTAGTGATTCTGCCCACGCACCGCGTCGTTCACGGTCTCAACGGCTTCTTCGCTACGGCTTTCTTCAAGGCGGCCGAGGCGTACTTCACCGTTCAACCGCTTCCGCCCTTCGATGCCCCTTCGTTCATGGATGAGTTGACACGCGAGACGGGAACGGCATTCGTCGCCGTTACCTGCTCTGGGGCATTCCTGATGCGCGCCAAGCCGGATGCCATGGCCGCAGCCCTCGCAGGCCTGCCCGAACGCCAGCGGCAGCTCGACCTGACGCAATTGCATTCCGTTGTTTTCGAGCACCTGATGGGCCTGGACGCCGAAAAGGTGCGCGAGCAAACCAACCTGCGCTATCTGCGTGATGCCCAGGAAGCGGTTGAGCAAGTACGTAGCGGCACGGCCGATATCGCCTTCCTCACCAAACCCGTGACCATGGAGCAGTTGAAGGAAGTGGCTTTCGCCGGCGAAGTGATGCCGCAAAAGTCAACGGACTTTTTTCCCAAGCTGCTGAGCGGCCTGGCCATCTATGCGCTGGATTGAAGACATACGGCGGGAACCGTCCGACTCGGGCGCGTCAATTTCTCTCTTGCTGCGCGCCACCTGTTTCGCACTGCGTACTACTGGCCAAACAGTCGTGGAAATTCACAGTCGCCGCGGATGGTTTTGGGCGATGGCCGCCCTCTTTGCGTTTACGGCATCGGGCCCGATCTTCGCGCAAGCTCCATCACCCGCTCCGCGCTTTGTGGTCGTGCTCGACGCCGCTCATGGCGGCAACGACGCTGGCGCGCGCCTGGGCGGCGAAGCTGAGAAGGCGTATACGTTGGCCTTCAGCGTCAGACTGCGGTCACTCCTCATGGCCCGCGGCTTCGGGGTGGTGACTACACGCGAATCCGACACGACGCTGGAGCCCGATTTCCGTGCCCAGATTGCCAACCATGCGAACGCGCAGGCCTGCATTAGCCTGCACGCAGCGGAAAGTGGTTCGGGAGTGCACCTCTTCGTCTCATCGCTGGCTCCGGTCCAAAACACGCACCTCGACGCGCACTTTGATGCGCGCTTTCCCGCCTGGAAGACCGCGCAGGCAGCGTGGGTCATGCGCAGCCTGTCTTTTGCCGGAGTGGTCAACTCGGCGCTGTCCCACGCCACAGTGCCCGTCACTCTGGGACGAACTGCACTGCCTGCGATCGACAGCATGAGATGTCCGGCGGTGGCCATTGAGATCGCGCCGGAGCGATCGACGGATGCGCAAGGGCCAGCCGGCCTTGACGATCCGGACTACCAGGCGCGCGTAGCTGATGCGCTGGCTGCGGCTCTGGTCGAGTGGCGATCGCAAGCACGGGAGGACCGTGATCAGTGATCCCTCGCCACCAGACCGTCTTCTTCATTGTTTTGCTCGCCGCCTCCGTCATCATGGGCGTACTTCTGTGGAACCAATTGCGCCGGGCTCACGATCGCTTGCTTCGCGGCGAGGATTCCGCTCCCACGCAGGCGCCCCAGGTGGCTCCGGCTGAGCAAGCCACCCTGATGGTTGCGAATGACGCCGACAACACCGTGCAGCCACGGCTCCTCACGCTGCCGTTGCCGCAGAATCCCGAGGCCCGTACGCGCGCCATTCTTGGCAAGTTGCTCGACCTGTACGCGGCTCCCGACTCCACGCATCCCGTGCCCGGCGGGGCAAGCTCCATCGAGCAGGTTTTTCTTGTCCCCATCGCGGATTCGAAAGGAAGTGCGGCGCCCAGCGGCCCCCAACTTGCGGTCGTCAATCTTACCGGAGCCTTTGCCGCCGGACACCCTTCGGGTTTGGAGACTGAGTCGCTCACGGTGCTTTCCATTTGCTCCACGCTTAACGCTAATCTGCCTCGCGTGATCGAGGTGCGCTTTTTGGTCGATGGCCAGCAGCGCGCGACTCTCGCGGGCCACGCGGATTTAACCCGCACCTATCTGACCAACGAGAACGCGACCGCGGACTTGGGTGCACATCCGTGACGCGCGCGAGAATAATCTCTGCCTGGACTGCCCTTCTCGGATTCGCTCTTGCGCTGCGCGTCGGGCTTGCAGTGGGCTCGCCCAACATTTTTTATCCCGACGAGATTTTTCAGACTCTTGAGCCCGCGCACAGGCTGGCATTTGGATACGGCGCCATCTCCTGGGAATGGAGGCTTGGCATTCGCTCCTGGGTTTTTCCCACGTTCCTTGCCGGAGTGATGCGCGCGACCGCCTGGCTAGGCTCGGCGTCGGCCGGATACCTGCTTGGAACAACGATTGTTCTCTCGCTCATCTCGCTCGTCACAGTCTGGTTTGGGTATGCATGGGCAAAGCGCGCCAGCGGCACGGCCGCGGCCATCATCGCGGCCCTCGCGTGCGCCTTCTTCTTCGGGCTGGTTTACTTTGCGCCAAAAGCGCTGAATGAAGTGGTTGCCGCCCACGTCTTGCTGCCCGGGCTTTATCTCGGCGTTTACGGCGAACGATTGGGCGAGCGAAAGCGGCTCTTTCTTGCAGGAATGCTTTGCGCGTTGGCCGCCTGCCTTCGCCTTCAATTGCTGCCAGCGCTCCTCTTCGCGATGGTCTACTTTTGTTATCCGCGCTGGCGCGAGAGGATTCCGGCAGTCGCGGCCGGAGCAGCTGTTCCCGTGCTTGTCTTCGGGGCCGTGGATTGGTTCACCTGGTCCTATCCGTGGCAGTCGTTCATCCGCTACTTTGAGGCGAACGTGGTCGAAGGTCCAGGCAAACTGTTCCCGGTTCAGCCGTGGTACTGGTATTTGCTGATTCTTGTGGTGTTGCTCGGCCCTGCGGTCTTCTTGCTCTTTCACGGCGCCCGGCGAAGCCCCTTCCTCGCCATCTTCTGCGCCATCGTGGTGGTTTCGCACAGCGTGATCCCGCACAAGGAGATCCGCTTCCTCTATCCGATTCTCGCCCCCGCCATCACTCTGGCGGCGATAGGCATTGTCGATCTCATGCATGAGATCAAGCACGGATTTGAAGTTTTCGACAATCCCAGATGGGTTGTGGCGATCGGTGTGGCGTTTCTCGCGCTCTCTTCCGCGTTGCTCGCGGCACAATGCGCGGACTGGTACAGAACGCGCTGGGGCGACGGCGCTTTCGATCGTCTGAGCCGCGAACCGGCGGTATGTGGCGTGGGAATTTACCGCGTGATGTGGTCGGAGTCGGGGGGATACACACATCTCCATCGGAACGTGCCGATCATTCCGGAGGAAAGCGCCGGGCAAATTGCAAAAGATGCGCCCTCCATCAATGCGCTGATCGCGCCAGCCGCTTCACCGGACCTCCCGGCCGGATTCGCGCAGTCCGAGTGCTGGCAGGGGGTCTGCCTGTATGAGCGCCCAGGAAAGTGCACATCGCCGGCCGCGGACGCAGAGCTGAATGCCTATCTCAGAAGAATTCAACAATGAGAGGATCGTCGCGCGGCCATTACTAGAATGGCAGGACCTCGCTCATAGGGCCTGTTAGCACTAGCAGGCCCTGGAGGCTACTCTGAAAGACATGGCCCCAACCATCGGCGTCTTCGATTCCGGCTTCGGCGGATTGACGGTTCTGCGCGCGCTCGTCGAGAGATTTCCGCATGCGCGCTTCGCCTTCCTCGGAGATACGGCGCGCCTGCCCTACGGCTCAAAATCGCGGCGCACAATCGCCCGATATGCCGCGCAGAGCGCGCAGTTTTTAGTCAACGAGCAGGGCGCGGAGTTCCTCGTGATCGCCTGCAACACCGCCAGCGCGCTGGCGCTCGACGCCATTCAGGATGCCGTTTCTGTTCCCGTGCTGGGCGTCATCGAGCCTGGTGCCGCCGCCGCTCGCGCGGCATCGCGCACCGGCGACGTTTTGGTGGTTGCGACCGAGGCCACAGTGCACAGCCGCGCCTATACCGCAGCGTGCCAGGCTCACGGTCTGCGCGTCCTTGAAAAGGCCTGTCCACTGCTGGTTCCGCTGGTCGAAGAAGGTTGGACCGATCATCCCGTTACTGCCGAGGTGATTGAGATTTACCTGAACGAGCTTCGTGCCGAGGCTGAGTCGCGAGGCATGAATCCCGACACGCTCGTGCTGGGCTGCACGCACTACCCACTGTTAAGGCCGCTCTTCGAAAGGGTCGTGCGTCCGGGAGCCAAAGTCATCGATTCGGCGGAGTCGGTAGCGCAGGCTGCCGTTCAGTTGCTCAACGGCAGCGCCTCTCCGGCCGCGACCGGTAATGCTCCAGAGACCGAAGTTCGCTGCTTCGCTACCGACTCGGTGGAGAAGTTTGAGCGCCTCGGCTCGAGGTTCCTGGGGCGTCCAGTGGGACACGTCGAGTTGATCGATCTTGGTGGGTAAACCGGGCTTGGCGGGTAAACAACGCTCGTCGGCTGAACCACGCTTCGCATCTCGAAGTGAAAATCGCTCTGGTATTCTGAATTGCGGCGGCGACTCCGCCGTTTCCCTTGTGAATGAGAAGTCGGAGGCACCAGCACAGCATGATTAATCTGGCGGGCAAAACAGCCGTGGTCTTCGGGTTGGCCAACAAGCGCTCCATCGCATGGGGCATCGCCCAGAAACTCCACGAGGCCGGCGCCACTTTGGCCATTTGCTACCAAAATGAACGTATGAAATCCGAAGCCGGAGACCTGATCAACGATCTCTCCGGCGCAGGCGGTTTCCAGTGCGACGTCTCCAACGATCAGGAGATCGAGTCCCTTTTCGCCGCGCTCAAGGAGAAGTATGGCAAGATCGACATCCTCGTCCACGCCATCGCCTATGCGCCCCCCGAAGAACTGAAGGGCGAGTTCCTCAACACCAGCCGCGAGGGCTTTCGCATCGCGCACGACGTAAGCGTCTACTCGCTGATCGCCGTCAGCCGCGGCGCGGTACCGCTGATGACCGAAGGCGGCAGTATTATTACTCTTACGTATTACGCCGCCGAGAAAGTCGTGCCCCACTACAACGTCATGGCCCTCGCCAAGGCCTCGCTCGAGTCTGCGGTCCGTTATCTCGCTTTTGAGCTCGGCGCCAAAAACATTCGCGTCAACGCCATCTCTGCCGGCCCCATTAAAACGCTGGCGGCGCGCGGCGTGGGTGCATTGGGCGACATGCTCAAATCGCACGCCGAGCGTTCTCCATTGCACCGCAACGTCGATCAGCTCGAAGTTGGCGGCACGGCCCTCTATCTGGCCAGCGACCTGGCCAGCGCCGTCACCGGCGAGACGCTCTACGTCGATTGCGGCTACAACATCATGGGGTACTGAGGCGGTCTGCGCTCCCGCCAGCCGGACCACTACATCGCCAGAATCTCTGCCCACACTGCCGGCTCGACCGGCAGGCCCAGCCGTGCGTTTTCCTCTCGAATCTGCAGCGTCTGTTCACCCGGATAACGAACTTTGCCGCCGGGCTTCGTCGGCGGGCAGTTGTCGAGCGAAGCGACGACCGCGTCGGCAATCTTGTCGGCCTCTGGCGCAGGCCCGAATGCCTCGGGGTTAAGCGCGAGAAACATCTGCGAGATTCCGGTCTCAAGCACCGGGTCCGAGGAGATCTGGCAGGTCGCTTTGCCCAGCGTCATCATGGCAGCGATCATGTCCAGCACAACGGCAAGTCCCGATCCCTTCCAATACCCGGCTGGCAGCGGCCGCCACGACTCCTCAATGGCTCCGGGATCGCGCGTCAGGTTGCCACTCGCGTCAAAGCCGCCATCCACCGGAAGCATCTCGCCGCGCTTGCGGTAGCTCTCAAGAGCGCCATAGGAAAACTGCGACATGGCCATGTCGAGCACGACCGGCCCGCTTGCGCGCGGCACGGCAATGATCAGCGGATTGTTCCCGATCACGCGCTCCGCTCCTCCCCATGGCGGCAAATTGGGCATGGTGTTGGTCCAGCAGATGCCGATAACCCCAGCTTCGGCGGCCTGCCAGCCGTAAGTTCCCCCGCGCATCCAGTGATTGGTATTGCCCAGCGCCACGCATCCCACGCCGTGCTCGCGGCCGAGAACGATTGCCCGTTCCATCGCCGCCAGCGCAGCCAGATTACCCGGTCCGCGATGGCCGTCCCAACGCTCCAGCGCGCCTAATCGCGCTGTCACCCCAGGCTCGGCCAGTGGATTCACGCTGCCATTTCGAATCGTGACGACGAAGCGTGCAAAGCGGTTGATGCCGTGCGTGTACACTCCGTCACGCGTGGTCTCGGCAAACAAACGCGCGCAGGTGTCGGCGCGATCGGCAGCGAATCCGAGCTTGCGCAAGACGCCAGCCAGTGCCGCTTGCACTTCTGAAAATGGAATGCGATTCATGAATTCCCCGACGAATTTGTATCAGGCCATGCGAGGGGAAGCGAAGGGCGGGACGCATTGAAGAGTTGACACCCAAACGGACGCCGCCCGCGGCTGACCTGTTGACACGCTGACCTTCTATTCCTTCAGGGTCACCGTGATCTTCCGCGCGTCGCCACCCTCCGGGGCGATGACGATCTCTCCCGTGGCGCGCTTCTTGATGCTCTTGAACTTCTCGCCCCACTCCACCACAACCAGCGCATCGGGAGTGAGCAGATCGTCCAGGCCCAGGGTCTCCAGTTGGCGCTCGCTCTCCAGCCGATAGACATCCAAGTGGTAGAGCTTGACCGGCTTGCCCTCTCGCGAGCCGTCGAATTCATGGATCAGCGTAAAGGTGGGACTGGTAACCTCGTCGGGTTCCGCCGCGTCCAGGGCCTGCGCAATGCCCTTCACCAGCGTCGTCTTGCCCGTACCCAGTTCGCCGCGCAGCAAAAGAAATTGAGGCGGCTTGAGCAAACCGGCCAGTTTGCGGCCCACTGCCACAGTGTCCGCGCCGCTTTGCGTGGTGAACTCGTACGTTCTGCCTTCAGCCAAAGCTGCGGCTTCGGTCATCGCTGAACCTCAAGCAGTGCCGCTTGATGCGCTTTCAGGATGCGGCATGCAATGCCCCTGCAACCAAACATACCCGTTTTTACCGTCCTCATCAAAATCATGAGCATGGGTTTGAAACGCCCGCGCGAGCTGCGCAAGAAAATCAGTGGGCAGCAGCGTGTGTTCATCGCCGTCACGCACGGCCAGATCCGCAGCCAGCCCGTGCAGATAAACCGCAGCTTCCACAGCTCTTGCCGGATCGTGAGGGAATTGCGCCAGCAGGCCCGCAATCAGCCCGGTGAGCAGGTCGCCGCTGCCGCCTTTGGCCATGCCCGGATTTCCGGAAGTGTTCACCGCGACGCGGCCGTCGGGATGCGCGATGATTGTCCGCGCGCCTTTCAGCACCAGCGTTACGCTCATGCGCTGTGCAAAGTTGCGCGCGGTCTCCAGCCTGCCAGCCTGAACCGCGGCGACACTCATTTTGGCGAGTCGCGCCATCTCTCCCGGATGCGGCGTCAACACCAGCGTGCGCCCTTTGGCCAGTTTCTTGATCAGCGCCGGCTTCGCAGCCAGAATATTCAACGCGTCCGCGTCGACGACCGCCGGAATCATCGTCGCGCCAAGGAGTCCCGCGACGAATCTGGCCGTTTCCGCGCTCTGCCCGAGGCCCGGCCCGATGGCGAGCACGGATTTTCCGTCGATCAGCTCGGCGATCTGCTTTTTCTCGAGATTCTTCGCCGCGATCTGGCCATTTCTCGTCGCTGCTAAGGGCCAGGTCATGAGTTCCGGCGCGAACGATGCCACCACCTGCAGCGCCGGACCCGGAACCGCCGCTGTCACCAGTCCCGCACCCGCGCGCATCGCCGCAAGAGCGGTCATCGCCGGCGCGCCAGCCTTGCCTCCGGCCGCCCCGAATGCGCCGCCGACAACCAGGACGTGACCGAAGTTCCCTTTATTAGCCGCCGCCGCGCGCGGAGCCTGTGCCAATGCCAGCGACGAGCCGGCCCAATCGAGGTTGAGCGCGGAAACGATCGCCGCATTCGGTGAGCCGATGGGCGCGACAACAACCGGTTGATCCCACCGCCGTGTCAGTTGCCCAAAGACGTGCGCCGGCTTGGGCGCTGTGAAGGTGATGACTGCGTCGGCAGGAAAGACAGGCCCCGCTACTGTCGCGCTCGTCTCATCCGCGGGCCAGCCGGAGGGCAAGTCAATAGCGAGAATGGGTGCGCGGCCGCCGCGCAGCCACTCGAGCGCCTCCAGCGCCAGTCCCTTTAGAGGCGGCTTGAACCCTGTTCCCAGTACCGCATCCACAATCAGGTCGGTGTTGAGCGCATCGTCGTGATCGGCCAGAGCCTTGCCACTCATCACCACGTGGATCCGCCCGCGCTTCGGACTGTTTAATTCGCTCCACGCGATGGCGGCATCACCCGTCAGATGTTCAGGAGCGCCCAAAAGCAGGGTGGTCACTTCGAGGCCCGCATCGGCAAGCAGCCGAGCGGCCATCATGCCATCGCCGCCGTTGTTGCCCTTGCCGCACAGCACTGTCGCGCGCCGCGCATGCGGAAACTGTCGGCGCACGAACGCCGCGATGGCCGAAGAAGCAGCCCGCATCAATTGAATCGATGGAATTCCAAACCGCTCCGTGGTGGCGCGGTCGCAGGCCTGCATCTCGGCTGCGGACAAGACGTGCATCGCATTCATGGTACTAGAGAGTTCTGCGGCGCGCGCCTTGGATGGGGGCCAAAAGGTGAGAGGCTTGCAGCCCTCTATTTGATCAACCGCGCCTGGAGGGTGGTGCGCGAATTGACCCGTGTCAGGCTGCAGGTCCCGGTCTTCTCGCAGCGGAAATGAATGGCGGCAGGAAATACTTGCCATTCGGCCGTACGGTTCCGCAAGCCGGTTACTCCGACTAGAAAAACCCGGCCGCCCTGGGTATCGATGGTTCCCCGGACTGGATTGTCGCCAACGATGACATCATCGTCGTCGATCGCGGCGGGCAGGTGCTGGATCCTCGGAGAATACCCGCCGGCAGCGGAACCGGATTTTCGGGCATTTGCGACATCGTTGAGTTTTTGGTGTTTCAGCCAGGCATCCTGTTCGTCGAGCGTGGGAAAGTTGGTGAAAAACTGCCAGGTTGTAAGGCTCTGATACTGCTTCAGGGAACAGGCGAGGCCGCCTGTAACAGTGAGCTCTGCGATTTGTCCGTCGGGGCCGGCAATATTCTGCACAGTGTCTCCGCTGGTTGTCTGCATCGGCAGAAGTGCCTGCGAAGGGTCGGTAGAGCCTGTAAGCGGCGCGGGGGTGGGAAGCACGACTTCCTTTTGGCATGCAACGGCACCGGTAGAATCAAGCAGCCGGATGACGAGGGAAACCGGGTGAGGCGCGTTCACAGTTACGGCTTGAAAGCCGGCGGCCTGCTGCGGATCGACCGGATCGATGTAAAGCTGGTAGGCCATGGCTCCTTCCCAGCGGGCGATGAGGCGGGCTCCGAGGCCGGCGGAATCGAACCTGCGGGTTCCCAAATCGACGTAAAGAGGTGGAGCTTTTGACTTAGTTACTCCAGGTATAAGTAGAGCTGCCAGCGCCACAGCCACAAGAATCAGAAGGATAGGCAACAGGGCGAGTGCCCGCTTGGATTTGGCCTCTTTCGCTTCCGCTTCAGGGTTTTCCACGGGCGCAGGCGCATTGATGGCCGCGCGGAAGCCGTAGAGATCCTCATGGCTCGCGCCCCCAGTGGGAGCCACGACCTTATAGACCCGATCCGGCACAACAGCCTGGGTTTGCGGGCCGGCTGCCCTGGCCGTTTCACTTGCCTCGATTTGGACTACATTGCCCATAAAGCGGGTCCCAGTCCTTTGATTTGAGAGACCAAGCTGAAAGAAGTACTGTGATTGGACCACGCCCAAAGGGGGCCTGCAATAACCACTCCGTGTGATAGCTCACAAGGCAACCAAAGCGGGATTAGCCTACAGAAGGGCATTTTCGCCCAGTCCCCAGGTCGTCTGTTTGAAAGCTCTCTGTGGCTACTATCGTCAAAATTCGATCCTTCCTTCAAACGCGATCATGCGCGGCGAGCTGTCTCCGCCCAGGCCGACACCCAAGAGGCCGGTCGGGGGCGAGATGGCCCCTTCCAGGGTTCCGAATTTTGGGGGGATGTATGTACCGGGGACACCGGCTTGCACATTGCCGGGCAATGCGAAGTTTGGATGGTTGAAGGCATTGAACATCTGCACGTCGAAGCGCATCGATATCTGTTCCCAGATGGGAAATCTGCGCGAAAGGTAAATGTCGGAATCAGTGAAGTGCGGGCCGCGCACGGTATTGCGGCCAGAGTTGCCGAACTGGCATAAGGCGGGCGTGTCAGGGGTACCGGAGGGGACGCCAGTGCAGTCGCCGGTAGTGGGATCGACCACCGAGACGAAGGCGTTGGGATTGAGCCATTGCCGCGTTCCTGCAACGGTAACGCCGGAGACAGGGGTTTCTTGATAGAGCGGCTGCCCGGCAACGCGGCGGGCATACCGCGGGCCGGCGGACTGAAAGACGCCGTTGCCGTTGGCCGTGTAGGGCTGGCTGAGGACGGAGAATGGGAGGCCGGAGTGCAGGAAAGCCGTCTCAGAAAATGACCAGTTGCCTAAAAGAGCGCGCAACAGAAGATGTTTAGACGCAAACGGAATCTGGTAGATGCCATAGGCGGAGAGGTTGTGGCGCACATCGTAGTCGCAATTGCTGTATTGGCGCCTTAGTTCGCCGGGCAGCGGGGTGAGAATGCCCTGCGTAGAAAAGGGGAGCAGGCCGCCGTTGGAGACCTCGTCGAGGCAATGACTCAGCGTGTAGTTTGCGCTCAGCGTTAAGGAGTGGAGCTGTTCGGAAACGCTGGCTTGCAGGCCGGAGTAGTTGCTGCCGGCGTCGGTGCGGAATTCATTGACGCTGCCAAAGCGCTGGTCGAGCGGCTGCGCGAAGGGGTAGGGCGCGAAGCAGCCGGCGCAAACATTCTGATAGCCGTTAAGGCTGACTTGAAACGGCTCGTCCAGGCCGCGCGTGCCGACATAACCGATGCGAACAGCGCCGTGCGCGCTCAGTTTCTGCTCGATGCCGAGGTTGTACTGGTAGTAGTACGGCGTTTTGAGCGTACCGGTGGGGAAGGTATTGAGGTTGACGGCGAGAGGGCAGGTGGGCGCGCCGGGGGCGATTCCGGCGCAGGGCGCGCCACCGGCGCTGAAGAGCGACTGAAACTGATGGTTGGCAGCGGAGGCTGCGTCGGCCGCACTGTTGGCGACTCCAGGCCCCGGCGCAATGGCGATTCCGCCCACCTGGCCGCCGATTCCGCCGACGAAGGTGGGCGCGTAGGGAGCATTGGTTGCGGCGAGATCGGCGATCTGGGTGGGAATGATGTCGTTGAAGACACCGAATCCGAGGTGGATCACGGTTTGCGGCGTGACCTGGTAAGCAAGAGAAACGCGCGGCTGCCAGACGATGACAGGCGTGGAGGGAAACAGAGCTTGCACCCCGCTTTGAATGGCTTGATTGAGGGGCTGGTCGATAGGGTGCGAAAGATCGAGAAACGAGCCGGCGGGGCGCGCGAAAAGATGTTGCTGGTTGACGGGATCGGTGTTCCAGGTCGCTCTTACGCCGACGATGAAAGTGGCTTTGGGCGTTGGCTTGTACGTATCCATCCCATAGACGTCGAGATTGCCCGCGGCTATCCGCTCTTTGAACGAAATGGGAAAGGTCTGGCTCTCTGTGTAGGCCGCTCCGTAGGTGAACTCGGCCAGATCGTTATAGACGGCCGTGGGCACGCTGCCCACGCCGAGATCGTAGTCGCTCACGTCGATGCGGCGAGTGTTGATGCCGAAGCGGTACTCCTGCTTGCCGCGAATCCAGTCGAGGTTGTCGTTGATCTGCCATTGGGTGATATTGCGGCCCTGGGGATAGATGTTGTTGTTGCCGCCGATGGTGGTAAAGGGAGCTTGATTGCTGCCCGCGGCAAGGACAATGGGAAAAGTTTGCAGGGACTGGGCAAAATTGTTGGGCGCAAAGATGCTGCCGTACCAGCTCGCGCCGGGATTGAACTGGTTGACGAGATTGGGCCGGAAGATGTGGGTATAGCCGACGACCAGCGTGCGCTCGGGCTGCGGAGAGTAGGAGTTGAAGATGACGTTGATCGGATCGGTCCAGGCGGCCTGGAGACCGGTGTCCTGCTGGAAGCGGTACCAGACGGTGTTGGTTGCGTTGATGGTTTCGTCGATCTTGACCACCTCCAGGTTTTCGTGGTCGCTGTTCTGAAGCGACTCCTGACGCTGGTTGGCGCAGCCATAACCGTTGAAAAGGTTGCCGCCGTTCTGACTGCCCCGGATCACCGCGCCGCTGGCATCGAGCGGACAGGAGCTGACCTGGACGGCGGTTCCCGCTGTGTTGCCATAGAGGCCAAACATCGACTTGTAAAAGGGCACCTCGGCGGGCTCGGCGGGAAGCATGGTTCCGGTGATGGGGTCTACGCCACCGATGAGGAGTTGGTTGAGCACGTACTGCTGATAGGCGGGCGATGGCACGACAACCTGAGTCACCACAATGGGAAGCGCGATGCGGACACCCTCATAGCTAGTAAAGAAGAAGAGCCTATCCTTTCGGATGGGTCCGCCCGCGCTGAAGCCGAAGTGGTTCACATTCGAGCGCGGCTTGGGAGTGATGTTGCCGGGCGTGTCATTGGCGTGGAGGAAGTAGTCTTGCGCGCTGAAGAGCGAGCCGTCCCACAGTTCGTAGACGTCGCCGTGGAACGCGTTGGTCCCCGATTTGGTGAAGTAATTGATCTGCGAGGCGCCATAGCGGCCCTGATCGACGGAGTAGGAATTTGTATTCACCGTGGCTTGGTCGACCGCATCGAGGCCGAGGACGAGATTGGTGGAGAGGCCGATGTTGAGTCCGAGCCAGGGATCGTTCGAGTCGAAGCCGTCGAGGATGTAGCCGTTTGAGGTGGCGGGAAGGCCGTTGAACTCGACGTTGCCGTAGCCGCCCAGGGCCTTGGAGTCGTTGGAGGAGCCGGCCGTGTTTATCAGCGCTCCGGGGGAGAATTGGACGATAAAGGTGAGGTCCGAGCCGGCATTGGGCAGGTTGGCAATGGTTTTTGACTCGATGGTGGTGGTGGTGTTGGGATTTTCAAGGGTGAGCAGCGTCTGCCGGGCCGTGACTTCGACCGTCTGCGAAGCGGAAGATACGGCGAGATTGAAGTTCAGCGCAGCGGTGCGGCTGACTTCGACGGCGATGGGCTGTGAGGTCTGCTCCGCAAAGCCGGTGGCTCGCACTGTGACGGTATACGTCCCGGGATTGACCTGCGAGAAGAGAAAAGAGCCATTGGAGTCGGATTGCACGATGCGCGTGGCCTTGGTGTCGACCTCGGTGGCGATGACCGCGGCGTTGGGGAGCGCGGCGCCGGAGGCGTCGAGCACGGTGCCAGTGATGGCGCTGGATGTGCCGCTCTGCGCAATCAGGCTGCCGCAATTAATTGCGGTTAACGCAAGAAAAAGGAGCAGCAAATGCCGTCTTGCCGAACTGAGCGTCACGGGTACCTCCGGGGAAATCTTGGGAAGATCGGGGAAGTCTTCGGAAAATCAGCGGCCCATCGCCGTCTCGACCAGAAGCCACACATTCAGCGCCGCAATCACTGCCGCAGTGAACCACGCCAGTCCCTGCAGCCAACGGCCATTCGTAAACTCGCCCATCTTGCTGCGGTTGCCGGTGAACATGACCAGGGGAACCACGGCGAAACTCAACTGGAAAGAGAGAATCACCTGGCTCAGGATGAGAAGCTTTTCGGTTCCCTGCTCACCCATGAGGGCGACGACGATGATGGTGGGAATGATGGCCAGGGAACGCGTAATCAGGCGGCGCAGCCAGGGCGAAAGGCGGATGTGAATGAAGCCCTCCATCACCACCTGGCCAGCCAGAGTTCCGGTAATTGAGGAGTTTTGGCCGCTGGCAAGAAGAGCGATGGCAAAGATTGTGCTCGCTCCTGTCACGCCGAGCAGCGGGCTGAGCAGCTTGTAGGCGTCCTGAATGGCGGCAACCTCGAAGTGACCGCTGCGGAAAAAAACGGCCGCCGCGACGATCAAGATGGCCGCATTGACGAAGAGGGCGATCATGAGCGCCAGGCCCGAGTCGACATTGGCCATGTGTATCGCTTCGCGCTTGCCTTCGGGCGTGCGCTTGTAGTTGCGGCTCTGCACGATCGACGAGTGCAGGTAGAGATTGTGCGGCATGACTGTTGCGCCCAGAATGCCGATGGCGATATAGAGCATGGCGGGGTTGGTGACGATGGATGGCGAGGGCACAACCAGATTGCGCAGGATCGGCCAATAATCGGGGCGGGAGAGGAACATTTGCGCGCCGAAGAGCACGATGATGGTGGCAATAAGCGCGATCACTAGAGCCTCGATGTAGCGGAATCCCCAACGCTGCAACATCAGGATCACCAGGACATCGAGCCCGGTGATGAGCACGCCATAAAAGAGCGGAATGTGGAAGAGCAGGTTTAGCGCGATGGCCGAACCGACCACTTCGGCGAGGTCGCACGCCGCAATGGCCACTTCGGCCATGATCCACAACGTGAAGCTTGCCGTGCGGCCATAGCTCTCGCGGCAAAGCTGCGCCAGGTCGCGTTCCGTGGCCACGCCAAGCTTGAGCGAGAGGCTCTGAAGCAGGATCGCGATCAGGTTCGACAGCATGATGACGAACAGCAGCGTGTAACCGAAGCGTGATCCGCCGGCGATGTCCGTGGCCCAGTTGCCGGGGTCCATGTAGCCCACGGAGATCAGAAATCCCGGACCCAGAAATCCCAGCAGCCGCCGCCAGTAGTACGGCGAGCGGGAGACGCTGACGCTCGAATGAACCTCCGGCAAGGAGGGCTCGGTGAGCACGGTTCGGGAGACGACTTCTGTGGACATAGATCTATTTGGGAATGAGAGACCGCGAACGTCCCTCAACCTCAGTATACCACAGTTTATTAAGCGTGGTTAATAATTTCTTTTAGATTAAATTACGAAGATCGTTCCGGACGTAACCAAACGGCCTCAGCTGCCGGACGGCCGAGGATTGCATTCCCCGTAGGTAGATCAATTAAAACGGTTTGGTCGTAATTCTGGCTCATGACGCGCAGGCTCTTGCCGGGCCCAATGCCGGCGGCGTGGAGGAACTCGAGCAGCTTGGGATCGCGCTCGTGGAGGCTAATGACGGTGTAGCGCTTACCGGCGACGGCCTGGGAAAGTCGCATCTCGCCGCGGCGCTTGCGTTCGGTGGGATTGACCGGCAGGACTGCGTTGCCGTGCGGGCATGCGCCGCCCTCGCCAAGCTTCTCCTTGAGTTTGGCCTCGAAGGCCGGCGAAACCGCGTGCTCCAGCCGCTCCGCCTCCTCGTGGATTTCATGCCACTCCATTCCGAAGACTTCACTCAACATGCGCTCGATGAGATGGTGGCGCAGCGCCGTGCGGTAGGCCATTTCGCGCCCTGCAGCGGTGAGACGCACAATGCCGTCGTCGCCCACTTTCACGCAGCCGTCGCGCTTGAGCCGCTTGAGCGCCATGGTGACGGCCGGCGCGGAAACTTCAAGCCAATGCGCGAGCATGGCCGGGATTACCTGGCGGCCTTCGGCCTCGGCCTCGAGAATGGCCTTGAGGTAGTTCTCTTTCGAAACGTGGATTGCGTCTTTCATGGGTTTTGGGGCATGGCTGTGCCGGAGATCAGTTTAAATCCCAAGAGTCGGCATGGAGGCGGAGGAATGGGGTGAAAAGACTGCGGGTTTAAGCGGAGATTTGGGCGGAGAAAAGATTTTTGGCGCGAAAACTACCCTTATAAGCGAAGGGATTTCGGGAATTCAGCGCATCGAGGCGTAGGAAGTTCGATCGAAGCTACACCTTGAAGCGAAGATCGCAGCAAAATAAATTGCATTTGGCCCACATTGTGAACTGAAGTTTGCCGATCATTATGCGCATTTGCGGTACGGTGGATGTAGATACCCGAAAAACAGTGATCGTGAACCGTGGATCGTGAGTCGTGAGTCGTGGACCGCGAGCCGTGGACGGTGAACTGTGCGCTTTGGGCGGAGAGTGGTGCGGGGGTCGAGAGGGAGTGGGAGATGAGGGCGATGGAGCGGAAGGTTTTGCTGAGGAAGCTGGACAAGGAGATGCGGCATTACCGGTTGGCGGCGAGGGAAGAAAACCCGACAAACGAGCTGCTGCGAACGCTGCGGAAGGTGCTGCGTGTACCGATGAAAGAGATCGCGGGAAAGATGGGAATCGTGGAGTCGACACTTTTCCAACTGGAAGGGCGGGAGGGGACGGGGTCGATCACGCTGGGGTCGCTGGGGCGGATTGCGGAGGCGATGGGGTGCAAGGTGGTGTACGGGGTGGTTCCGCTGAATGGGAAGACGCTGGAGGAACTGGCGGAGGAACGGATGTGGAGGGATGTCTTAGGCAGCGGAGCTAGCGGGGTTAGCGGTGTTAGCGGAGTTGGTAAGACAGCGAGTCAGCGGGTCAGCAAGTGGTAGCGAGGCTGCCGAAGGGCAGGCGGCGTGAGAGGTGGGGCGATGGCAGATATTGGGCGGATGGGCGGGAAGGTTGGGCGGGCGGGACAGCGGGTCAGCGAAGGAACAAGGGACCGAGGGACCAAGGGAACAAGGGAACGAGTAAACAAGGCGAGTCAGCGAGGCAGCAAGGGAAAGGCGCGGCGAGAGGATGGGGGAACAGAGCCGCGGAAGAGGAAGTTGAAGGGGTATGGGGTGGACCGGTTGCGGACGGCGACGGAGAGGAGGATGGCAGAGAGCAGCGAGGCGCTGGCGCAAACGTTGATGGACAATGCGCTCAAGGGAAAGCTCGAAAGCGTGAAGATCCTGATGAAGCTGGCGGAGGAGGAGAAGGCGCGGAGAGAAGAGGTGAGAGAGGAAGATGCGCCGGGGCTTGCCGATTTGCTCGTTGGCTCGGTGGTGAAGGTTGGGCAGATGTGGGATGGGCATCGGTGGAGGCGAGTAGCGCCAAACAGGATTTTGGCGGGGCCGTTCGCAAAGTCGGATGGGCTTGTCGATATTAATGAGGATATTGATGGGGATGATTTGGAGGAGGCGGTGTGAGAAAGGCAGGGACCAGGGATCAGGGACCAGGGATTAGAAAAGCAGGGACCAAGGGACCGAGGGAACGAGGGAGTGATGTGGGCAGGTGGTGGCAGGTGGGGAGGGTTGGTTCGGGGGTATAGTGGAGCGTAGCCGCTTCCCCATCTGGATAGAATCAAGAAGCCCATGGCGCACGACGTCTTCATCAGCCATTCCGCGAAGGACAAGACGATCGCGGACGCGGTGTGCGCGACGCTGGAGTCGGAGGGGATCCGCTGCTGGATCGCTCCGCGCGATGTGATGCCCGGAATGGAGTTCGGCAAGTGCATCATTGAAGCCATCAAGCAGGTCCGGATCATGGTGCTGGTGTTCACGGCCAACGCGAATGATTCGCCGCAGATTCGCAGAGAGGTCGAACGGGCGTTCAATCACGGCGTCGTCGTTCTACCGTTTCGCGTGGAGGACGCGGTTCTCCATGAGTCACTGGAGTATTTCTTCGGCAACGTGCACTGGCTGGACGCGTTGACGCCGCCCCTGGAGGGGCATCTCAACAACCTTGCGAAAAAGGTCAAGGTGTTGCTGGCGCAGACGGAGACGCGGGACGAGCGGGCAGAGGCGCGTCCGGCGATTCCGATTCCTGCTCAAAAAGAGGACGAGCCTGAGGGGAAGACGACCGAGGCCGCAGGCTCAGGCGGCGATTCGTTTGTGGCGAGTGGGTCGCCTAGTCCCGCGGACGGGCATTGCAAAGGCAACTCTCCGGATTCGGGCTCCGGGTGCGCGACCGTTGACACGCCGAAGCCTCGAAGAGTTCGCGTCTGGGTATTAGGGGGAGCAGTTGCGCTCGCTCTCGTGCTGGCAGCGATTTTTGTGGTTCGCTCAAGAATGGGTTGGGGCCCAGTGGGCTCGCCGCCCCAGGCCGCACAGCCCGCGGCGGCTGGAGGGAGCAGCGGTGCAGGCGCTGGGCAGGGCGGAAGCCCAGCCGTGCAGCAATCCCCTCAGTCCGGCGCGAGTCCGGCACTTGCAAATTCCTCGGTGCCGGCGCAAGGCCCGGGGCCGAACGGAGGTTCGGGCGGCTCTTCGAGCACAACATCGGCAGCCACGCAGGATCTAGCCGGGAAGGCGAACCGCCTAATCCTTCAGAATCGATATTACGAGGCCAAGCCGCTGGCTAAGCGGGCTTGCGATGGTGGGAGCGCAGACGGGTGCAACAATCTCGGCATGCTTTACGAGAATGGCGACGGCGTTACCCAGGATTACGCCCAAGCGGCCTCCCTGTTTAAGCAGGCCTGCGATGGCGGGAATGCAGACGCGTGCACAAGTCTGGGCTTTCTCTACGCCGATGGTCGAGGCGTCGCCCAGGACTACATGCAGGCGCGTTCCCTGTACGAGAAGGCTTGCGACGGCAGAGAAGCGTCCGGTTGCGCTAGCCTGGGAGATCTTTACGCGAAGGGCCTAGGCGTTGGCCAGGACACCGCGAAGGCGAAGTCGTTGTTTCAAGAGGGTTGCAGCCGGGGCAACGAGTGGTCCTGTGAGCAGTTGAAGCAGCTCCAATAATCGATGGAATCGAGTGCGTTCAGCCGGTTGGATTCGCTCTGACGATGTGGCGAGCGCGGCCGCGTTGCAGTGTCTGTGCGTTCCCGTTGGACCAGTGAATGGGGTGTGGGTTTGTGGGTAGGTTTGGAGAAGCGTTCCCTCAGGGGCTGAAGGCCTCGTTTATTTTGGAGCGGTTGCGACACGCGACTCACCCGTTGGGTGGGTGCGCCGGTCGTGCCCTGATACAAGGCCGGCGGTTTGGGACTGTGCTGTCCCACCCAGTCTCGTGCTGTTCTTGTGGTGAGCCACGGTCCGCTGAAGTCGAGTTATCTGGGACCGCCGGAGAGCGCGCGGTGACGCGGGCAACAACGCGTCAAGACGACGGAGTTTGACAATTTATACATTGTCATCATAGATATTTCGATCAATTTATAGATTGACACTATATAGCTAAATGACTATATTTGGATTGCCGCCTAACGCGGGACTATTTCCATGCGCAATGATTTCAGAGAATTACGGGTCAAGCAGCTTGAGCGCACCTTGGCACCCTTCCAGGCTGCTGCGTCCAATCCTCGTCCGCCCAAGGGCTGGATTCGCGCCATCCGGGAGGCCGTTGGGCTTTCTTCTGGCGATCTCGCCGGGAGATTGGGGACCAGCAGGCAACTCGTGATCCAGCAGGAGAAAGCCGAATCGGAAGATCGCATCACGCTGAAAAGCCTACGCGACCTTGCACACGCGCTCGACTGCGATCTGGTCTATGCTCTGGTTCCGAGAAGCGGCAGCTTGGGGACGCTTACTGGCGCGCGCGCGCGCGCCAAAGCAGCGACGAACGTCCTCGGAGTCGAGCACTCCATGGCGCTCGAGGGTCAAGCGAGCGGGAACATCGACCAGGCTATCGAAGCGGAAGCCAATCGCCTGACGAGAAGGCATGGCCGCGAATGACTCTCTTGCCCACGGAGGATGGCAACACACCGCTATCGCCTGACGAACAAGCCGAGCTCATCCCCAACCTTGCAACAAGGGCGGAACTGAATGAGTGGGAGCGCGCGAACATTCTGGTTGCATACGACTGGGCGCTCGATTCGCGCACGCTGAAGAGGCAGGATCCCCTGACTGAACCCTACGTCCGCGGTCTCCATCAGCGAATGTTCGATCAGACGTGGAAATGGGCCGGCAAGTACAGAAGCTCGGAGAAGAACATCGGCGTTCCGCCATGGCTGATCCGCGATGGACTCGGTGCGTTGCTGGGGGATGCGCATTTCTGGGTCGAGCGACAAACTTACGCAACCGATGAGATTGCGATTCGATTCCATCATCGGCTCGTTTTGATTCATCCTTTCCCGAACGGGAACGGGCGTCACGCCCGGCTGATGGCAGACGTTCTTGCAAAGAGGCAGGAAGAGCCGATTTTCACGTGGGGAGGGGCCGATATTGCGAAGGCGGGCGACTTCCGCAAGCGCTATATCGAAGCTCTGCAATCAGCCGACAAAGGCGAAATCAGATCCCTGCTTGAATTCGCACGATCCTGACCAGCGCTGAACACGAGGCGCTGCCGCGGCTTAATGCCGCGTTCTCGACCGAACGTGGAAGCAACCTTACTTCACGCGGACGGTGGGCTCGACGGGGAAAGCACGGCGTGGCGAGATAGTGCGGGCCTGGAGGCCCACACGACAGCCGGTCTGGAGACCGGCGGTACGGAGGTTCTGAGCCGGACTATTTCACGCGGACGGTCGGCTCGACGGAGAGGCCGGGCCGGAGCTCGTGGTGCTGGTCTTCATTGGCCAGATCAGTGAAGTCGATGCGCACCGGAATGCGCTGGACGACTTTGACGTAGTTGCCGGTGGCATTCTCGGGCGGAAAGAGCGAGAGGACAGAACCGGTGGCTCCGCCGATCTGGGTGACGCGGCCGCTATAGTCTTTGCCGGTTGAGTCGACGTGAATTTTGACGGATTGGCCAGCCTGCATGTGCTTGAGCTGGGTCTCCTTGAAGTTGGCCGTGATCCAGAGGTCCTGCAGCGAGACCAGGGTGAGCAGATTCTGGCCGGCGGCGAGGTTCTGATCGATCTCGACGCTCTTGCGGGTGATGATGCCGTCAGCCGGAGCGACGATTTTGGTATAGCTGAGATTGAGTTTGGCTTGATCGAGCTGCGCCTGAGCCTGTTGGACCTGGGCGTCGGCCTGCTTGGCGCGCGCGCTCTGCGCTTCCACCTGCTGCGGTCCGGTTTCTGCGGACTTCAACATCGCCTGCGCCTGCAATTCTTTCTCGTGGGCCAGGCGGACTCCATCGGCAGCGGCCTGCTCGTTGGCGAGCGCGTCGGCCAGCGATGCTTTGGCGGCGTCGGCGGCGGCAACAGCGGCGTCAAACTGCTGCTTGCTGATGACGTCCTTAGCGACGAGCGGTCTATAGCGCTCCAGATCCGCCTGCGCCTTGGTGTTGTTGGCCGCTGCCTGGGCCACCAGGGCGTGCGCCGCTTCGAGTTGCTTTTCCGCCTGCGCCACCGCTGCCTGCGTGCCGCTGACATCGTGGCCAGCCGAACTCAGATTGCTTCCGGTATTCACCGTGGTGATGGGCACATTGACGCGGGCCGCCGCGGCATTGGCCTTGGCGCTGGCCAGCGCAGCCTCGGCGTTTTCGACGGCAACCTGGTAGTCGCGCGGGTCGAGCTCGACGATGGGGTCGCCCGCCTTCACGATCTGGTTCTCTTCCACATCGACTTTCAAGACCTGGCCGGCGACTCGGGCGCTGACCTGGATGAGGTGGCCGTTGACCTGCGCGTCGTCGGTATCCTCGCTGAAGGTGGAGCGCCACCAGATGCCCAGGGCGACGAGCACCACAACCAGGATGGCGACAATGATCAGGCCCCTGCGGCGGGACCGCGGCGCCTCAATCTCAGTCTCTGCCGATTCGTTGGGTTCCGGTGTTGGTGTTGGGGTTGGATCGGGCACGTTCACTTCCCTCCTAAGTATTTCTTGTAGTCCAGCCCGTCTCCGAGTGCGCGGGCCAGGCTGAGCTTGGCTACGTTATCGCGGTAGAGGCTGGCGACCAACTGGCTGTCGGCCTGGGCGACCGATTGCTGCGCCTGGCTGACGGCGAGGTTGTCGCTGACGCCGTTAGCATAGCGCTCCTGCGCCTCTTTGAGAGCTTCGCCGGCGAGATCCACGCTGGAGCGCGCGACTTCAACTTGTTGCTGCGCCGCTGCGATGTCGAGCAGGGCGTCGCGGACGTCGGCCTCGATCTGCGCATCTTTGTCGCTCAACTGCGCCTTCGCGGTGTCGAGTTGCGCCTGCGCCTGCTCGGCCTGGCCGCGCAGGGCAAATTCGTCAAATACGGGCACGCTGAGCGCGGCGGATGCATCGACGGTGCCATGCGAGTGGGCCAGCGTGGTGCCGATGTCGCCGTAGTCGGCGTCGGTTTCGACGGTGGGGAAACGCGCGGCTGTCGCTGCTTTGCGCTGATCGGCGGCGGCGGCGGTTTGCTCGACGAGAGCGGCCAGATCCTTGCGATTCTTCGTGGCCTGCTGGATGAGCGCGTTCGCGTCGAGCTGGTCGAAGGGCGCGAAGGGCGCGGTGTCGGTGAGATTGAAACTCTGCGCCAGAGGCAGGCCGATGGCGCGCGCGAGAGCCAGCTTGTCTTTTTCGAGCGAGTCCTGGGCCGCGATCAACTGCTGCTCGAGAGATTGGTAATCGACTCGGCCACGCAACTCGTCGAGGAGCGGCGCCGTGCCGGCCTGATGATTGTCGACGGCCTGATCGAGAGAGACTTTCGCGGTTGCCACCTGCGCTTGAACGCTGCTGACGTTGGTCTGGTCGGCGAGCACAAGCAGATAGGCGTTGCCGACGGTGAGCACCACCATATCGCGCGCATCCTGAGCCGACAACTGCGCGGCGGCAAAGTTGTGCCGGGAAGCGAGATAGTTGCGCAGCGATTGAACGTCAATCAGCGACCAGGTGAGCGAGGCGCGGACGTCGGTATAGCCGAACGGGCCGATGATTTTGGGGAAACCGGGGATGCGAAGGCCTTCGGCGGGCAGATCGGTTTGCTGGACAGCTTCCTTGGCGGTGAAGTCGACGGAAGGAAGAAGCGATTGCAACTGGCTGAGGCGCGCGGCGCGGGCGCCGGAGGTTTGCGTGCCGCTGAGAATGATTCCCAAATTCGATTGCAAGCCGCGCTGGATGGCGTCATCGAGCGAGAGATCGATGGTCTGCGCAGAGGCCTGGCCCTTGGTTACGCCGCCTTGAAAATCCGCAGCCGACGGCGGCGAGGGCGCGGCCGGAGGCGGAATTACGGAGGATTGCGCGGCCGCAACGCGGCCCAGAAGGCAAACGTACAAAGCGAGAGCCGTGGCACAAAGACGGATTGATGTTTTGATGGATTTCTTTGGCAATTTGGACCTTGCGTAAGAACGGCGAATGCGGGCGCCCGAAAATGGACTTCAAAAGAAATTGATGCGCTGCAGGCGCAACGCGGTTCTTAAATCTAGTGTATCGAACGCGGGAGCGCGATGGTGTGACCCGAAAGGCGGCTTTTCTCGCTGCCCTGCCGGCCGGTTTCGTTTCGGCGCTTTTGTTCTGGATTTAACCTCCCTGAGGAGAGGCTTGCTGTAAGCATGGCATTGTGGGGTTTGTGTGACCCGTGGGGATCCCCGTCCCCGAGGTAATCGAGGTCGGAACTATTGCGGTAACGTTGTAGGCGCTGAAACCTGTAGGCGGCGAGGCTTGGGTGGGCTGTCGCAGCGCGGCGGAAAGCTGTAGACTGCCAACACAGCGAATTGGACCGGAAAATGGCCAGAAGTACAAAGAAAATCAAGCTCTTCAACGGGCGGGACTACTCCTGGATGCAATTCAACCGGCGTGTCCTCGAGGAAGCCGAAGACCCGGCCAATCCGCTCGTGGAGCGCGTGAAATTCCTGGCCATTACGGGGTCGAATCTGGATGAATATGTCGAGGTGCGCCAGGCCGGGCTGATGCAGCGCATTGAAGACGGCTATCGCGAGCCGGGGTACGATGGCCTGCGGCCCGACGAGTCGCTGACGGTTCTGACTGCCGAGATACACAGCTTTGTGGCCGCGCAATACCACTGCTGGAACAAGCAACTGCTGCCGGAGCTACGCAAGCAGGGGGTGAGGCTGCTTGATTGGGACGAGCTCGGCGAGCATGCCCGCGAGTTTGCGCGCGGCTACTTTCAGCGCGAGGTCGATCCGCTGCTGACGCCGATCTCGATCGATCCGGCGCATCCGTTTCCGCGGGTGCTGAACAAGGCGCTCTGCCTGGCATTGCTGCTGCGAGCCAAGCGGCGCAGCTCCGGACCGCAGGTGCTGGGGGTGGTGACGGTGCCGCGCGCGCTACCGCGGTTTGTGCGGCTGCCCAGCGACCATGGGCACCACGATTACGTGCTGCTGCAGGACCTGATTGAGCAGCATCTGGGCGGCATGTACCGCGGGTACGAAGTGCTCGGCTCGGCGTCGTTCCGCGTCACGCGCAACTCAAACCTTTATTTCGAGGAAGAAGAAGCGCGGTCGCTGCTGGAAACGATCCGCGTGGAACTGCACAACCGCCGCAAAGGCGACGCGGTGCGGCTGGAGATCGAGAGCGACGCCGATCCCGAGATCGTGGAGCGGCTGAGGGTCAACTTCGAGCTCGAAGAGGACCAGGTTTTCCGCTGCGAGGGGCCGGTGAATTTGTCGCGGCTGATGTTCTTCTACGGCGACGTGCAGCGGCCGGACCTGAAGTTTCAGCCGTTCACGCCGAAGCCGCTGCTGCTGAGCCGCAAGTCAACGGGGATCTTCGACGAGCTGCGCCATCGCGACATCCTGCTGCACCACCCCTACGATGCTTACGATCCGGTGGTCGACTTCATCCAGCAGGGCGCGCAGGACCCGGCGGTGATGACGATGAAGCAAACGCTCTACCGGACCAGCCACGACTCGCCGATGTTTCAGGCACTGACCGAGGCCGGCGCAAGCAAGGAAGCCACGGTAGTGGTGGAGCTGATGGCCCGCTTCGATGAGGCGTCGAACATCCGCTGGGCGCGCAGCATGGAAGACGCGGGGGTGCAGGTGTTTCACGGAGTGGTGGGGCTGAAGACGCACTGCAAGCTGGCGATGCTGGTGCGCCACGACGAGGACGGCGTGACGCGGCGCTATTGTCACCTGGGCACCGGCAACTACAACCCGGACACTGCGCGCTTCTACACCGACCTGAGCCTGCTGACCAGCGATCCGCAGATTGGCGAGCGCGTACACATGGTGTTCAACTACCTGACCGCACACGCCGAGGTGGACGACTACAGCCCGCTGCTGGTGGCGCCGCTGACCATGGCGGAGAGTTTTCTGCGGCTGATCCGCCGCGAGCAGGAGCACGCGCAGGCGGGCAGGCCCGCGCACATCGTGGCCAAGATGAACGCGCTGCTGGAGCCGTCGATTATTCAGGCGCTTTATCAGGCGTCGCAGGCCGGCGTGGAAATCGACCTGATCATTCGCGGGCTATGCATTCTGCGGCCGGGCGTGAAAGGACTGTCGGAACGGATTCGCGTGCGGTCGATTGTGGGGCGATTCCTGGAGCACTCGCGCATCTTTCACTTCGCCAATGGCGGCAGTGACGAAATCTACATCGGCTCAGCCGATTGGATGCCGCGCAATCTCTTCGAGCGCTGCGAAGTCGCGTTTCCGGTCCGCGATCCCGCGGCCCTGGCGCGGATTCACAGCGAAATTCTGCCGGCATACCTGGCGGACACGGTGAAGGCGCGGCTGCAGCAGCCCGACGGGGCTTACATACGCGCGAGCAAACTGATGAAGGATACGGCGCCGTTTTCGTCTCAGGAATTCCTGATGCAGCTCGCGGAGGGGAAGACGGATTTGGACGCGATTCCAGCGCCGGGGGCAAAACGCCAGGCGAAGAGCGCGGAAACCGCAGCCGACGCGGCGGACTGAATGGGACTTCGCTCGGGGTGGTGAAGGTTACGGCGCGAATTGCTTTGGAACGACGTTGATTCCAGTCTGCTTGAATTGAAATTCCAGCGTCCAAGTGCTTGGGCCGGCTTGGCCATCAACCTGCGCAGGCTTGAACTTCCAGTGTTGAGCAGCTTCGAGCGATTTGCCGGCGAAATATTTGCTCGGCCCGGGCGACGCGAGCGTGGCGTCGGTGACGTTGCCGTTGGCGTCGACTGAAAGCCGCACCGATACCTTAAGTGTTCCTGAGATTGTTCGCATTGCGCTGGGAATAATGTCGGGCAAAATCTGATTTATGACTCCGTGGTTGACCGTTGCGCTGGTGGGCGCGGGAGCCTGGTCAGCTTGCGCTTCGGGCTGGGGCGGTGGAGTAGCAGCGGGAACCGCCGCCGTGGGCGTGACGGGCGCTGGAGCGGCAGATGGAGGGGCCGGCGAAGTTGGAGCCCGAGCTGAACTCGCATCAGGATTCGCGTCAGGATTCGCGACAGGGTTCGCGTCGGGATTCGCAGCGGGGTTCGCGTCGGGGCTGGTGGCCTGAGCTTGAGTTGCGGCGGGCGCTGAGGCTGGAGTTGCAACCGGGAGATTCTGAGATTCAGGTGCGGTCGATGGATGAATTTGGGGGGCAATCTGCGGGGGCTTCTGCCGATGCGACAGCACGTTCCAGGTTCCGATTCCAGCCAGGACCAGAGCGGCGGCGACGAGGAGGATTGCAGCGCGATTCCTGCGGAGCGAAGCCGTTGCCGGCTCCTCCTTAGGACGCGAAGAGAACCTGGCTGGTTCAAGACGCGCATTGATTGCCTCAATCGTGGTGCGACGCTCGGGATCCGAGCGCAGACACTTTCGTGCAATGGAGGCGAATGGCTCCGGCATCGACTCGGGCACGGTTGGCTCAGCGGCTCTTTCGCGATTCCAAAGCGGCGGATATTTGGTAAGAACCTCGACCAGGGTGGCTCCGAGGGACCAGAGATCCGCAGCCGGCTCGATGGTTCCAAACTCTGTTTCCGGCGCATCGCAGACGGTTCGCGGCGGACCGGATATGACGGCTGCGCCCACGGGGCAGACGCTGTAGGTGGTGAGCTTGAGGCTGTCGCCGGCGGCCATGATGTTCGAGGGATTGAGACGGCCGTGGACGAGCCCTTTGGCGTGCAGATAAGAGAGCGCGGCCAGGGCCGGAGTGAGCATGTCGCGAGTTTCCTGGGTTGTTAAAGGCCGCTCGGAAAGAACGTCCGCGAGAACTTCGTCGGCAAACTCGGTGACCACGTAGAGGCATGGGACATCGTCGATCTGGCAGTGGCCGTGCGTATAGACCTTCATCAGATTCGGATGGGACAGAGCCGTTGCGGTTTCCCATGCGGCGGCGCGAGCGGCCGCGTCTCGAGAATCCGCGGGAATCAGTTTGATGACGGCCTTTTGCGCCGAATCGCCCAGCTCGGTGAGAAAGACGCCGGCGTTCTGGGAGCCGCCAAGCCATCGAAGGAGGGGGAACCGGTCATCGGCGAAGCTTCCGACCCACTCGGGGCGGACTGCCGCTGCACTCATGGTTTCGATCATACGACCCGACCTCATGAAACATCTTAGCCCTGAAAGCGCAGATTCGAGCCGGGTTAACCCACACTTTAGTAAGGGTCTGGAGCCGAGGGGTGGTGCGGATTTTTGTTGTTTCTTTCCCTGTGAGCGGGGCAACGGCGGACAGCTGGTGAGCGAGATGTGGCGCAGCAAGACGCAGAGTTGGGGGGCATAGAATTGCGCTGGTTTTCAAGTTCGAATCTCTCGACGATCAAATTTAAGAATCGAGCCATCCGGACTCAACCCATGAAGAAGGAGCAAATCGCAATCCTGCTTTGCCTGCTCGCATGTTCGCTACGGCCCCATCGTGGATCGCGTCCCAGGCCCGACCGCGGCCCCCACAGCATGACCAATAGCGGCAGCCGCGCTGGCGACGCGGTGGTGCAAATGTATGTGAAGCATTTGGGCTCGAAGGTGGAGCGGGCGCACGAGGAGCTGGAGGGATTCAAGCGCGTGACGATCGAGCCGAATGAGACGAAGACCGTCGAGATACCGCTGAAGGCATCGTCGCTGGCGTGGTGGGACGAGAAGCTGCCCGGATTCCGCGTGGAAGCGGAGGCGGTTCGGGTGATGGTCGGGAATTCGTCGAGCGACACGGAGGCGAGCACGACGGTGAAGGTCCAGTAGAGACTTCGGAAGACAAATCCGTCTTTCGGCGATCAACGCAGAGGCCAGTGGCCAATTGCGGAGCAGAAGTTGCAGCCTTCCGGCGCAAAACCGAATGTTACAAATCTGTTAAAATGAGGGTGCAAGGAGTTCGGCAAGGCTTCATGCTTCCCCACCGAATCGATCCCCATGATTCTCTATCTGATGCGCCATGCGAATGCCGGCACGATTCGCGAGAACCCCGTTCTCGACCTGAAGCGGGGCCTCGTGAAGGAAGGCAAGGAGCAGTGCATGTTGATCGCGCGGGTGATGGGGGCGTTGAAGGCGCAGATTGACGTTATCGTGTCGAGCCCGTTGAAACGGGCCCGCCAGACGGCCCAGTTGGTGGGAACGGAGCTGGGTTATGACTCGCAGGTGGAGATAAGCCCCGCTCTGGGATTGAACGCGAGTTTCGCCGATTTCCAGAAAATGCTAGCCAAGTACGCCGACCGCGACGGGGTTCTGGTTGTCGGGCACAACCCCAACATGTTCCAGTTCCTTGGCCGCCTGGTCACTGGGAACGGAGGGGCCGCTATCCGCATGCGGAAAGGATCGATCGCCCGGGTCGATATGGGTCACCACCCGGCTCGACTGCAGTGGCTTCTTGATCCGCGCACAGCGCGGGCTATCTATGCCAGCGTGACAAAGAGCTCGCGCCCGAAGACCTCGCGGAAGTAGCCGGCTTCCTTGCGCAGCGACCACAATTCCAATTCCGCGCCGGTGCGCCCAGGGCGCAACTCCAGATAAACCCGCTTGGGGTAGACCCGCGTGCTGACGCGAAGAACGTCGGAGGCGCGGTCCTGATTTAGAGCGACAGCAAGACGCAACAAGACCACCGCGCGTTGCACGTTCTTGTGCTCGTCGGCGGGAATGTTGCGCAGAGCGCGGTCGCCGGGCTGGGGGCGGCTCTTGCCCAAATAACGCGCGATGGCCGAGACCAGCGTGCGCTGCAGTTGCGTGTAGCCGTAAATCTCCGAGCTGGAGATGATGTATTGCGTGTGCCGGTGGTGGCCCTGGTGGTTGATGAACTTGCCGGTGTCGCGGAGCATGGCGGCGGCGGCCAGCCAGCTTTCGTATTCGGGCTGAAGCGCGTGCATGGACTTGAGCTCGCGAAAAAGCTGGACGGTGTGGGCGCGGACCGGTTCGGCCTGGCGGGGATCGACGCCGTAACGGCGCGCGGTGGACAGCACGCTTTCCCAGCGCTCGTGCTCGAATTCGCGGTGAGCTTTGGCGCGGGCGTCCTGCTCGGCCAACATCTGCGCCAGGATGCCATCGCGCAAGCCGAGAGGCGAGTAGCGAAAGCCCTTAAGGCCGAAGCTCTCAAGGATTTCGGCGTAGACCTCGGCGCCGGCGACGATAATCTCAGCGCGGCGCGGGCCGATGCCGGGCACGGCCTCGCGCTCAGGAAGCGACATTTTGGCCAGCTTGCCGGCGAGCTTGCGCACGGCGCGCGCCGGAACCATTCCAGCCAGGATGGCAGCACGATCTTCAGCGCGGTCGGAACCGGATTTTGCGCCGGATCGGGCGACGAGCTTGGCCGACTTTTTTGCGCCCGGCTTGCCGTTTTTTGCTCCCTGCGCGTAGGCAGCAGAGAGCGCCGCGGCCGTACCGGAGGTGGCGATGACCAGCGGCGCGCGGCCGGGCTGAATTTTGCGATGAGCTCGGCGCAGCTCGCGCGCGATCAACTGCCGCATGCGCGTGAGGCCATCGCGCGGAGCTGGATCGTCCGAGAGGAACTGCTCGGTGAGCCGCACCGCGCCGAGTGGAAGGCTGACCGTCTCCTTGATGCGCTTGTGCTCAGAGAACGTGACCTCACAACTGCCGCCGCCGAGGTCGAGCAACAGTACGCGGCCGCCAGCTCCGGGCTCGGCGCCCATTACGCCGATATGAATCAGGCGGCCTTCTTCCAGGCCGGAGATGATCTCCATGTTCCAGCCGGTCTCGGCCTTGACCCAGGCCTGAAATGCGGCGGAATTGCGCGCATCGCGCATGGCCGCGGTGGCCACGACGCGGATGCGGTCGACGCCGTGAGACTGCACCGAGCGCTGAAAACGCTTGAGCGCGCGCAGTGTGGCCGCCATGGCTTCAGGAGAGATGAGCCCGGTGTCGAAGACGCTGCCGCCGAGGCGGGTGACTTCGCGGTCTTCTGCGAGCGTTTTGAGCCGGTGCGCGTGCACGCGGGCGATCTTCAATCTGCAGGAGTTGGAACCGATGTCGATGGCGGCGAATGTCGGCATGATTTTTTGGATGCGCTCCGAAGCGAAGGAATCGACCCATCGCCAAGATACACGAAGGCGGTGCAACGGTTAGGGACGTGGGTTCCACAGAGGGCGGAAGCGGCGAGATGCAGGTGGATGGAATCGACTTGCGCGGCGCAGCGAAAAACCATCGCATTGCGATTTCGCGAGGGAGAAGCTACGGTTTGATGATGGTCGCTAGGAGAGCGGAGAGACCGTTCCACGCGATCTGGATGCCGATGCAGAGCAGAATGAAGGCGATGACGCGGAGGATTCCGTGGGCCGTGGAGGGCGGGATCCTCTTTGTGATTTTGGGGGCGTAGGCGTAGCAGAAGTAACAAAGGACGCTGAGAGCAACGATGGCGAGAAACACGCCGACGTGGGCGAGAATGTTGTGGGTAAGATTCTTATCCGAGATGTGCGCGGTGACCGTGAGCAATGCGACGAGGGTGCCGGGGCCTGAGGTGATGGGAAAAGTGAACGGGTAGAAGACGCTCTCCTCGAGATGGCTTGTATCGGGTTCGCCGCTTTGGCCGGTCTCCTCCTCTTTGTTGCGGGAACCGGCGCCGGCGCTCGGCTCATTCAACACACCCCAGCCCATAGCCGCAACAACAATGCCGCCAGAGAGCTGGACGATGGGCAGAGAGATTCCAAAGAAATTGAGGATGGTTGCGCCCAGCAGCTCAAAAACCACAAGGAAAACGATGTTGTTGATTGCGATGCGGCGCGCGAGAGAGTGGAGAACCTTGGGCGGCGCATCGCCGACGAGGCCGAGAAAGACCAGCGCGGAGCCGAGCGGATTGATCAGCGGAAGGAGCACGCTGAACGCGATGAGAAAGGCTTTCCAAGCTGCCAAGAGAGTTCTCCCTTTGAAGAATCTTAATTGCTAGTTCGGCGAGTGGGGTGATTGGCCCTCGCGCTGGACCTTGCCGGGCAGACGGGTGCGGTTCTTACGCCCGCGGTGCGGGCTAGCGGTGCGGAGCGATGCATTGCTCCCCAGGCTCACGCCTGGGGCTACCGTCTGTTGCCCGCTACGCGGGCTGTCTTCTGGCGGAACGGAGGAGCGGGAAATTGTGGCCCAACTGTAACAGAGCAATGCATCGCTCCGCACCGAGCCTGGAGCGCGGGGTTCGATTGTGACGAAAGTAACATCCGCGCTACCGGATAGTTGTATTCAGAAAATCGGTTTAGGTATGGAGGTTGCACGCGCCTTGGCTTAGCTTGTCACTAGAACTCAAGCTGTGTCGAAATTGGTCACAATGAAGTTTTTCAAGCGTTTTCCACCGATTCCGGGCGTGGTGATCGCTCTTGCGGCAATGCTGCTGGGGTCGATGTTCACCGTTGTGCTGATCGCCCTGACGCCGGCACACGCGCCAGCAACACGGATGCCCCTAGCCTCCCCCGCGGGATTTGCGGCGGTTGGACTCGCACTGTTCCTGTTGGTCCTGGTAGCCGGGTTATTGATTCTGCGCGAACTGACGGACCGGGAATGCAAGACAGATCAGGATCTTCTTGGCACCTTTCTCGAACACATCCCAGACAACGTGTTCTTCAAGGATCGCAATAGCCGCTTTCTGCGCATCAACCGGGCGATGGCCAACTATATTGGACTGAGCGATCCCGCACAAGCGCTGAACAAGACCGATTCCGACATCTTTTCCTCAGAACACGCCGGACAGGCTTTCGAGGACGAACAGAGAATCATCGAGACGGGCGAGGCAATGCCTGGCATGGAAGAGAAAGAGACGTGGCCCGACGGACATGAGACATGGGTGTTGACGACGAAGGTGCCGATGAAGGACCGGCGCGGCAAGATCGTGGGCACGATGGGAATCTCCCGCGACATTACCGACTGGAGGCAGGCGGAGCTGCGGATCCGGTACATGGCGCTTCACGATGCGTTGACGGGACTGCCGAATCGATCGCTTCTGGAGGATTTGCTGGCCCATGCGATGGCCCTGGCCAGCCGGAATGGGAAGCGGGTGGCTGTTCTGATGCTGGATTTGGACCGCTTCAAGAGCGTGAACGATTCATTCGGGCACCATATTGGCGACCGCCTGCTTGAGGCCGTGGCCGTGCGATTGAGGAACTGCCTGCGCGAGAGCGACATTGTGGCGCGGCTTGGTGGAGACGAATTTGTGATCGGCCTTCCGATGGTGGAGAAGCACCAGGATATCGAGCAGGTGGCGAGCAAGGTGCTGAGCGCACTGACCGCGTCGTTTGAGATTGAAGGACACGGCATTCAAATCGGCGCCAGCATCGGCATTTGCGAATATCCAAGCGACGGAGAGAACCCGCGGGACCTGCTGCAGGCCGCGGACACCGCGATGTACGAGGCGAAGAACAGCGGGCGCGGCACTTGTTCCTTCTTTACGGCCGAACTTACCGATGCGACGCGGCGCCGGCAGAAGCTGGAGTTCGACCTGCAGCATGCCCTGGGACGAGACGAGTTTGTGCTGTATTACCAGCCGCTGGTGGCGACGGAATCGGGCAGCATTACAGGCGTAGAGGCGTTGCTGCGCTGGCGCCATCCGGAGCAAGGGATGATCTTCCCCAACCAGTTCGTTCCGCAGTTGGAAGAACTGGGACTGATGACCGACGTGGGGAACTGGGTGCTGAGAACCGCATGCAAGCAAAACGCCGCGTGGCAGAAGGCAGGGCTCCCGCCGATCCGCGTGATGGTGAACCTGTCGTCAACACAGTTCTACCGGTGCAATATCGCAAGCAACGTAAAGAGGGCGTTATCCGAATCCGGACTTGATCCGAAGTGGCTGGAGCTGGAGCTGACGGAAACGCTGATGCTCGATGACTCGGAGACGACGATCAAGATCATGCAGACCCTGAGGCGGCTTGGAGTGAGCCTGTCGCTCGACGATTTCGGCACCGGCTGGTCCTCGTTGTCGTATTTGAGAAGGTTTCCGATCAACCGCATCAAGATCGATCGTTCGTTCCTGCGCGATATCGCGTCGGAGCCGACCGCGGAGGCGGTGGTGCGAAGCATCATCAACCTGGGCCGCGATCTGGGCCTTGCCTGCGTGGCCGAAGGCGTGGAAACGGCGGAGCAGCTTAACTACTTCAGGAAACAAAATTGCGAAGAGGTGCAGGGATTCCTGTACAGCCCCGCAATCCCCGAAGCCGATTGCCGCGTGCTGCTGCGCGCCGGGACTCTGAGCGTTCCCGGGACACATCCGATCCCATACGCCAAAACGAGAAAAGCTTCCAATTACGCAATGCCTGTGGCATAAAGCGGCGGAGTGGAGCGGACGGTCGCGGGTCGAGTCGCAGGACAAGTCGCAGGTCAAGCAGAAAAAACCGAATGAGCAGGTTCGCTGGCCGTGGCCGGAGCGGAATTGGCCCGGCTTGGTTACGGCACCGTGACCATGACCGTAGTGCTGACGGATTGGCTCGAGGTTGAGCTGACGAAACCAGCGGCGATGAGCAAAGGCGAGAACCAGCGGCGGCCGGTGCGCATTACACTGTGAAACGCGGCACAAACGCGGCTGGTATTCTGATATGGACACAAAGGATTTGCCAACGGGTTTCAGGGAACATGGGTGGATATCCCACGGGGCTGAAGCCCTTTTCTTTTCGCAGCCGTTTTTGGGCGCGGCAGAATTGGCGCCATCGCGCAGGACGGGCTGACACAGCACGCACGGACCAAGATGACAACGATGAATACGATGAGGACAATCGATCGCCCGCAGGCCGCGCTCTCAACGCGCACGGTGTGGCTGGTTTTTGCGGTCATTTGGGCGACGATTTATTTCGCGTCGCTGTTTTCTCCTCCGCTGCTGGACGACGTGGACGCGGCGCACGCGCAGGCGGCGCAGCACATGGCCGAGAGCGGCGACCTGATCACCGCGAAGACCAACGGCATGCGCTACATTGAAAAGCCGCCGCTGCCCTACTGGGTGATCGCGGGGATGTACAAGATTTCCGGCCAGAGCACTTTTTCAACGCACCTGCCGAACGCGCTGGCGATGCTGGGGCTGACGTGGCTGGCGTGGCTGTGGGGGCGAAGAGCGTGGGGCGAGCGCGCGGGATTTTATGCAGGGCTGGCCGTGCTGACTTCGACAGGGTGCTTCCTTTTCACGCGGTTCATTATTCCAGAGGCGATTCTGGCGCTGTTTCTGCTGATCGCGCTCTATGCGCTGATTGTGAGTCTCGAAGACAACCGGCCGGCGATGATGTATTGGGCGTGGGCATGCGTGGCGCTGGCGCTGCTGACGAAGGGGCTGATTGCGCCGGTGTTCTTTTTCGGCGCTGCGATTCCGTATCTGCTGCTGACCGGGCAGTGGCGGAAGTGGAAGGCGCTGAAGCCGGTGACTGGGTTGCTGCTGTTCCTGGCGATCGCCGCGCCGTGGCACATTGCGTGCGGCATCATCAATCACGACCAGGGGCATCCCGTTGGCAATCACCCGACGATCGGCAATGTTCATGGATTCTTTTACCAATACTTCATCAACGAGCACTTGCTGCGCTTCTTCAACCTGCGCTATCCGCACGACTACAACAAAATGCCGGCGGCGTGGTACTGGCTGGGCGAGCTGATCTGGATTTTCCCCTGGAGTCTTTTCCTGGGCGCCGTTGGGGCGCTGGCGTGGAAGACGCGGCGCACCTGGCTGAAACACCTGCGGCACGATGCGGGCGACACGGTGGATTTCTATCTGGACCATGCGATGCGAGAAGACGTGGCCAGCTACGTGCGGCGGATCAAGTTTCGCACGAGGACCATCTGGCTGCTGAGCCTCTTTACAGCGTGGTCGCTGGTGTTCTTTTCGATTTCGACGAACCAGGAGTACTACACGTTTCCGGTGTGGCCGCCGCTGGCGATGCTGATTGCAGGGGTGGTGGCGGGCACGGAGGAAAACAGCGGAGCGAATGGCGGAAGACCGGCGCTTTCGGCGGCGTGGCTGACGGGAGCGCAGGCGGCGTTCGCGGCGATTGGAGTGGCGGGGGCGGCGGCGCTGGCGTGGGGATTGTGGACGTCGCGCAGTTTGCCCTACGTGGCCGACATCGGCACGGTGCTGGCGCATCGCGGCGTGGGCGATTACACGCTGTCGATGTCGCACCTGTTCGATTTGACGGGCGAGTCGTTTGCGGCGCTGCGGCTGCCGGCGGCGATGGCGGCGATCGCGCTGCTGATTGGGCCGATGGCGGGCTGGCTACTGCGGCTGAAGAAGAAGCATGTTGCGGCGACGGTGAGCATGGCACTGACGATGACGGTGTTCCTGGTGGCCGCGCACATTGCGTTTGCGCGCTTTGAGCCGATGCTGAGCTCGAAGCCGATGGCCGACACGATCATGAAAGACGGGACGCCGGACGACATTCTGATCGTTTATGGAGAGCAATCGTCGGGGTCATCGGTGATCTATTACACAAACGACTTTTTCGCGGGAAGGCCGGCGATGCTAGTGATTCCGCGCTGCGGGCAGCACAACGAGGGAACGACGCTGCTGTGGGGTTCGTGCTATCCGGATGCGCCGGATATTTACCTGACCCCGGAGAAGCTGGCGGCGATGTGGGGGACGGGCGAGCGCAAGTGGATCTTTGCCGAGGATCCGGACCGGGACAAAGTGGAGGCGGTGTTGGCGGGGCGGTTGTATGAGGTGCAGACGCTGGCAGACAAGACGCTGTGGACGGATCGGCCGGAGTAAAGCAGGGATTAGTGGTTAGTGGTTAGTGGTTAGTGATAGGTGATTAGTTTCACCGTGCGGCGCGCATTTTTCCGCCGGGCAGGAGCTCGAAGACGTTGACGCGCCAGAGGATGCAGCAGCCCGCGTAGCTGCCGGCCCGAAACGTCGGCGCTAAACTCTAGACGAAGGCCCTGGTGAGAGCGGCGCGGAAGTTGCCACCTTGCGCATGAGGCCGCCTTTTTCGAGGACAAATTGGTCGTCGCGCCAGCCGACTCTTCTGCTAGTGTAACTAGCGGCCCACAGGATCGATCCAAGCAGATCGCGCAGAGGATAGAGCCAGCAGTAACGATACGCCGCCGGGTCGCCAATGACCCAGCCACCCGCGAAAAGGCACAACAGCATTCGCGAAACGAGTGCCCAGCCAAGCAGGCCTGCGCCCACGAACGGCATATGCATCAGGCTTGCAGAAAGCAGCCCCAGGATCCCGAAGGGCACGGCGAAGGTGAGTCCCGTGCCGAGATGCCCCCAGGGACGGCTGAACCGGGTCGATTTCATCCAGCTCCATTGGTGCGAAAAGGTGCGCGAGAAGGTGCTGTTGACGATGCAGTGGTCAATGATATGGCTGGAAAGCACGACGGTCTTTCCGGTGGCTGCGACCAAATTGCCGAGCATGAAGTCATCGGCGTAGTAGTAGCCAAGCTTGTCGAAGCCGCCGAAACTCTCCAGCACTCTTTTGCGCACGATCATGCAGGGTCCAAGTGTAAACCGCATTCCCTCTAACATATCGGCCACAATGACACCGCCGGTCATTTCCACGCTCATGCCCATTCCTTCCATGAGCGCCCAGAATCTCCTTCCTGTGGCGTCACCGCGATAGACGCAGGTTGCGGCCCCGACGTCGTTCGAGGCGAAGGGTGCAATCACGCTGCGAAGAAAACCCTGGCGGACTCTTACATCGCTGTCGGTGATGACGAGAATATCGTGAGCGGCCTGGGGCGCCATCAGCGAAAGCGAGAAGCAGCGGGCGTTCGGCCAGGGCGGCTGGCCGGAAAGGAGAAAGCGCACATGCCTCTCAGGATGGAGCGCTGCGACTTCTCGAGCCAACTGCAATCCCGGATCGGCATCGGTCCGTGCACAAAACAGGATTTCGAATTGGGGATAATCCTGGGCAAAGAAACTTTCAAGATATTCCCGCAACCCCGGTTCAGCGCCATGCAAAGGCTTGAGGAGGCTCACCGGCGGAAGAGGCGCCGATTGAGGGCTGTCAGCAGCGGAACGAGCTTTGCGCTTGAAGCGGATTGCGGCCAAAATGACGAGGGCCAGAAAGATGGTCGAAGTGAGGGTGCCGAGCAGGGCCACGCTGAGTAGAACGCGGATGATCATTCAGTTCCCGAAACGTTGTGCTGGAGCAGTGTCTCGATCATTCTAACTGAGCCTTGAAGCAAGGGGCTACTCTGCCTTTCGCGCGCTCCGCGGAGCGACGACCGGCTTGCGGATGGGAACGATGGCCGCGGATGAGCCCGGTGCGGCCTGCTGGAAGCGCGCGAGCATTTCGGTGCGCACGTATTCGACGAAGCTCTGCATCTGGCGGTTCATCTCTTCCATGCGCTCGCGCATCTGGAGGATGATGGCGATGCCGGCGATGTTGACGCCGAGGTCGCGGGCAAGATTTAGGATGAACTCGAGGCGCTCGAGGTCTTCATCGGTGTAGAGACGCGTGTTGCCCTCGGTGCGCGAGGGCTTGAGGAGGCCTTCGCGCTCGTAGAGGCGGAGGGTTTGGGGATGGATCTCGTACATCTCGGCCACGGCCGAGATCATGTAGGCGCCTTTGGATTTGCGTTTTGTGGCCATGGCTGATTAGCTTGCCATCTTCAGCTTTTGTTGCCAGCGTTCCGGCGACATCCGATGCCGTTCCAAGAGCTCCTTGAGCTTTGCTCCGGCATTCCTTACGAAGTAGTACTTATTCTGCTGCCACGCGTCCGTTTTGTCGTATCCCTTCTGTTTGAGAATCTGCACCGCTTCATCGAAGGTCATCGCGTAAATCTCGTTTCGTTCGGGAGTCTGGACATTCCAAACATAAGTGAGCAACAAGTTGGGAATATGCTCGTATTTTCCGTCGAGCGAAAATGACTCAAGGGACGAGGCCTTCATCTGAATCGGACGGGCCACAAAGTTCTCGTCGCCCCGATAAACGATCAAATCAATCCCTTTGTCTCGCAACGGCTCCGCAACTTCGAATCCAGCGGCGATCAAGTGGGAGATGAGCAGGTGTTTACCGGCAATCTCGATCAATTGGGAATCTCGCACGTCCAAATCGAGAGAATCGTCCTGATCGGGTTCGCCCCCAAGGAGGGTCACTGCATGGCCTTTCGCGTACTGTGCGGAGTGCCTTCCGCGGACAGCCTTCGAAAAATCAAATCTATTCCGCAATCTTTGCTCACTCTCACTCATCGGCGTTTTCATATTCCCTCCTTTCCCACGGTTCTGCAAGCCTCGCGCTAATCAATCGCAATTTCGTACCGCGCTCGGTAAAGACAATGGTCAAAAGGCGCTTTTTTCCCGACCAGCCAATAGCAAGATACCGCACTTCGTCGCCACTGTGCTCGCGGTCGGGAACCTCGAGGTGCCTCTTGTCACCGAATACCGTCTTGGCCTCATCGAAAGAGACCTTATGTTTCCTCAGGTTTGTCGCCGCCTTGAGCGGATGCCATTCAAACTCAAGCTTTTGAACCTCGTCTCCGTCGAAGGAATCTTGTCCAAGGCCCATTGCGCACCGCTTTCAAACCCAACCTGACTGATGCTCAGAGCTTATCAAACAGCGTCTTGCGCGGGTCGTCGGGGTTTAGGCGGGCGAGCTCGCGCATGATCTCGCGGCTGCGCTCGTCGTTCAAGTGCGGCACGGCGACTTCGACAGTAACGATCTCATCGCCGCGCTGGCCGGGATGCGAGGCGCTTTCGACGCCGCGCTCCCTCATGCGGAGCTTTTGCCCGCTCTGCGTGCCGGGCGGAATCTTCAAATGCGCACGGCCGTCGATGGTGGGCACTTCGACCTTGGCGCCGAGCGCGGCTTCGGCCACGGTGATGGGGACGGTGAGCTGAATGTCGTCGCCGACACGCGTGAAGACGGGGTTCGTGCCGGTGCGCACGATGAGGAAGAGATCGCCCGCGGGACCGCCGTTGATGCCGGCGTTGCCTTTGCCCTGCAGGCGGATGCGCTGGCCATCGCGCGTGCCGGGCTTGATGCGGAAGTCAACGGTCTCGGAACGCGTGACGGCGCCCTCACCATGGCAGGTGGGGCAGTCGTTGGAAACGCGACCGGTACCGTTGCAGCTCGGGCAGGTGATATTGAACTTCATGCGGCCGCCCATTTGGGTGACCTGGCCCGTGCCGTGGCACTCTTTGCACTGCGCGCCACCGCTGCTGGCCTGACCGTGGCATGTGGGGCAGGTCTCCTGGCGATTGATCTGGATGCGCGCCTGGCCGCCTCGAATGGCAGTCCAGAAATCGACCGTGGCCTGGTATTCGAGGTCGGTGCCGGGCTGCGGGCCGCGAGGCTGTTGCTGATGCTGCGCGCCGGAGAAGATGCCGGAAAAAATATCTTTGAAGCTGCCAAAGCCACCGGCACCTGCCCCCTGCGGCGCCTGGTGCCCCAATCCGCCCTCAAAGCCGGAGAAGTCGAAGCCTCCGAAGTCGACGGGCTGCCCGCCGCCGGAGCGCTGCTGACGGGCATAGGCCTCCGCCTGCGCGGGGTCGATCTGGTCGGAGTAGAAGCCGACCTGATCGTAAACCTTGCGCTTCTTCACGTCGCTCAGGACGTCGTTGGCCTCGGAGATTTCCTTGAATTTTTCTTCGGCGCGCTTGTCGTTTGGATTGACGTCGGGGTGGTACTTGCGCGCGGCTTTGCGGAAGGCCTTGCGAATCTCCTCCGGCGTCGCCCTCTTCTTGACGCCGAGCGTTGCGTAATAGTCTTTGTTGGTGGTGGTGGCCATGAGTGCTTTCTTATGTCAGATGCGCTTCAACTGAGCGTTACGCGTTACGTTGCATGCGTTTTGCCAGCATCCCCGGATGTTCATCGGCGAAGTCTCAATTCCCTCACCCGCGGTACATGCTTCTATCTTCCATCATAAGAAACCGGGGTGGGCGACATAATGTCGCCCACCCCGATGACCGTTCAGCTTCTGTGCTATCCCACCCTAAACGCACAGAACGCGTTTAGGATGGGACACCCCGCATCGTGCGGGCACCAGCTTATTTCTTGTCGTCGACGTCGACGTACTCGGCGTCGATGACACCTTCGTCTTTCTTCTGTTCGCCGGCGGGTGGTGCTCCCGCAGATGCGTCTGGCGCCGGACCCGTTTGCGAGGCGCTGGCTTTGTAGAGCGCCTCAGCCAGCTTGTGGCTGGCCTGGGTGAGCTTGTCGTGCGCGGAGCGCAATTCGGAAGTTGAAGGCGAGCCTTCGAGCGTTTTCTTAGCGTCGGCGAGGGCCGATTCGACCTCGGTCTTGTCGGCTGCCTGCACCTTTTCGCCCGAGTCCTTGAGCATCTTCTCGATGTTGTAGACGAGGCCGTCGAGGGTGTTGCGAGCCTCGATCGACTCGCGCTGCTCCTTATCCTCCGCGGCGTGGGCGTCGGCTTCTTTGGCCATCTTCTCGACTTCTTCCTTCGACAGGCCGGAACTCGAGGTGATGGTGATGCGCGTGTCCTTGCCGGTGGCGTTGTCCTTGGCGGTCACGTTGAGGATTCCGTTGGCATCGATGTCGAATGTGACCTCGATCTGCGGAACTCCGCGCGGGGCCGGCATGATGCCGCCGAGCTTGAACTTGCCCAGGGTACGGTTTTGCCCTGCCATGGGCCTCTCGCCCTGAAGGACGTGAACCTCGACCTCGGTCTGCGAGTCGGCAGCCGTCGAGAAGGTCTCAGTCTTCTTGGTCGGGATGGTGGTGTTGCGCGGAATCATCGGCGTAGCTACGCCGCCCAGCGTCTCAATGGACAGTGTGAGCGGAGTAACGTCGAGGAGCAGAAGATCCTTGACGTCGCCGGTGAGCACGCCAGCCTGGACGGCTGCGCCAATGGCAACGACCTCATCGGGATTGACGCCACGATGCGGCTCGCGGCCGAAGAGCTTCTTGACCAGCTCCTGGATGCGCGGCATGCGCGTCTGGCCGCCGACGAGAACGACTTCGTTGATCTGGCTGACGGTGATGCCGGCATCGGACAGGGCCTTCTTGCAAGGCTCGACGGAGCGCTCGACAAGGTCTTCGACCAACTGCTCAAGCTTGGCGCGCGTGAGCTTGCGGACCAAGTGCTTGGGGCCGGAGGCGTCAGCGGTGATAAACGGCAAATTGATCTCGGTTTCGACGGTGGTGGAGAGCTCGATCTTGGCCTTTTCCGCGGCGTCTTTGAGGCGCTGCAGGGCCATCTCGTTGCCTTTCGATGTGAGGTCGAGACCATTCTCGGATTTGAATTCCGCGATGAGCCATTCGACGATGCGTTGGTCGAGGTTGTCGCCGCCGAGGTGGGTGTCGCCGTTGGTTGATTTGACCTCGATGACGCCCTCGCCGACTTCGAGGATGGAGATATCGAATGTGCCGCCGCCGAAGTCGTAAACGGCGATGGTTTCGTCCTTCTTTTTGTCGAGGCCATAGGCCAGCGCGGCCGCGGTGGGCTCGTTGACGATGCGCTTAACATCGAGGCCGGCGATCTTGCCCGCGTCCTTGGTAGCCTGGCGCTGCGCGTCGTTGAAGTAGGCCGGAACAGTGATGACAGCCTCAGTGACCGTCTCGCCGAGGTAGGATTCGGCGCTCTTCTTGAGCTTCTGCAGGATCATAGCGGAGATTTCGGGCGGGGTGTATTCCTTGCCCTGAGCAATGACCCCCACGTGGTCGCCCTGCTGGATCACCTTGAAGGGGACCATCTTCATTTCGTCGGACACCTCGTTGTAGCGGCGGCCCATGAAACGCTTGATGGAGAAGATGGTGTTCTCAGGGTTGGTGATGGCCTGGCGCTTGGCGACCTGGCCGACGAGGCGCTCGCCGCTCTTGGTGAAGGCGACGATCGAGGGGGTTGTGCGTGCACCCTCTTCATTCGCAATGACTTTTGGTTCGCCGCCTTCCATGACGGCGACGCACGAGTTGGTGGTACCGAGGTCGATTCCAATCATTTTAGCCATGTTTTTCCTACCTTTGGACTCAATCCAGCGCAGTCAGGATGGCAGATTGAGTGATCTATTGTCAACTAATATGATGCTATTTTCGTCAGCGCGGATGCAAATTTGGGCTGGAATCTTCGGAATTCGGCCGGAAATCAGGGGTTAGGTGTACCCGCAGAGGTCGGGCCGTGCGGGGCGACGCAGGCGATCAGCGGCCGACGGCGGCCAGGGCGGCGGCGAGGACCTCTTCAGGCTCGGGGCGGACGCGGAAGTCGGCGAAGGCCTGGGCGTAGAGGACGCGACGGTCGCGGGCAAGGACGTAGGTGGCGGGGAGGATCAGGCACCAGCTCTGGTCGCCCCCCATTTTTTCGGTTCCATTGACGAAGGGGATGTTGACGAGGATGGAGCGGTAGTAATCGCGGTGGTATTGGGGAATGGTATAGGCGAGGCCGAATTGCTCGGCAAGGGCGCAGCCAGGGTCGGTGAGGACGGGAAACGGGAGCGAGTGCTGGCCGACCATGAAGTCGCTCTGGCGGCTGGTTTGCGGGCCGATGGCGGCGAGCAGCGCGCCGGACTCGCGGAGGCGCGGGTAGAGGTGGCGCCAGGCCTCAAGCTCGGTGACGCAGTAGGCGCACCAGCGGCCGCGAAAGAAGTTGAGGACGAGGGGCCCAAGGGCAAGAAGGTCGGCTGAGCGGACGGGCCGGCCGGTGGCGTCGTTGAGGGTGAATTCGGGAGCGATGGCGCCGGCAGGGAGGATTTTTTCTTCGATGCCGGAGGCGAAGAGGTCGGCGACGGCGCGCTCGCTGACGGCCATGCGCTCGGGCTGGACGAGGTTGCGGGTGTTGGCGGTGATCTCGTCGAGTTGGTCCTGGAGGGCGGTCACTCTCCTTATTCTTGCAGATGAATTCGCCTGCCGCGCGCCGGGCTGGCTGGCATGTGCCGGCAGTCGTAGCTCATTTGGGCTACAATATGTTTATGGCTACGAATGCAGTTGTCCGCTCCAGAATCGATGCCGGCGTGAAGGACCGAGCCGCTGAGGTGCTCGGCGGAATGGGACTCACAGTGTCGGACGCGATCCGCATCGTTCTGACCCGGGTGGCCAACGAGAACGAGCTTCCCTTCGACCTGAAGCCCAACAAGCTCACGCGGCAAACCATGCGCAAGACGGCGCGGGGCAAAGAAGTCCACCGGGCGAAGAACGCCGCTGATCTCTACCGCAAGCTGGGCATCTGATGCGGACGTACTCGACGCATCATGCAGGGCGGTCATTACGGTCTCCCCGAGAGCCTTCGAAAGCTGAACCTCTCTGCGGCACTCTTCCGAATCCATAGAAGAGTGTTGTGCTCATCAAGGAACTCTCGCTCCAAAACGCCGAGCTTCGAGCTCATTCGCGGGAATGTGTGGCCAAAAACGATGAGACATACTATCCGCGGAAAATGAATCGCGTCCGCTCTCCATCGACCCAGCGTGTCTGTCGCTTGCATTAGCGCGTGCTTCAGGTCTGAACCCTTGAGCTCAAGGATGACGTCGATTAAGCGGTCAAATCCAATGATGAAATCGGCGCGCCCCGCTCCGCCGACCCGGCAGTAGCAGCCGTCGTATTTGATCTTTCGCAGTTCCTTGCGCTTACGATTTACAAAAGTCGCGCCGATCCCTTTTTCACTGACGTGCAAGTTGGGGTCGCGACTGAATTCGATGCATTGGTTACCCTGCGCAGGCGCGGCAGCTCTACGAGGCCTTCTTCTTGCCATAGTCCAGCCTCAGCATCTCATCGAATTCGTTGCTAATCGTTTCAGAAACGCTATCGAGGTACTCCCCATTAATGAGGCCAGAATCGGAGAGGATGGGCTCCAGCTTTCCGTCGTGGATGCTGTATGCTTTGAAAGTTCCCGGCTCGACCCAGAATCGTTCGTCAATCTTGATCTTCTTCTTGAAGCGCTCGTCCTGTCCGAGTTGACCGGCGTAGATGAGGTTATTGAAGGAAGAGAGGATATACGGGCTGTGGGTGTCGATAACCCAATCAAAGCTGAGAATGGGATCATTTGCAAGCTGAGAGAAGAGTTTCACAAGTTCATATTGGGTCTTTGGGAAGATGTGCGCTTCGGGCTCTTCCAAATAGATGCGTGGGCTGTGATCGCTGACGTCAGCGATGGGAGACCTCTTGGTGGTCGCTGATCGCGCATAAATGTCCTCCTGAAAACAGGCCAATTGGTCCAAGGCATTGAACATCGGAAGCAGTTCGAGGGTTCCGGATGATACGGCGGAAAATGGAAGATTGCGTCCGTCTGGGGATAAGAAATGTGGTTTCCCTCCCACGACCACGACCGTTCCGCCGGCGATCCGATACATTTCTTGCTCGACCTCTTGGATCACTTTCCTGCCTGTCGTTAAGTACCCCGCCTTCCATCTCGGATCCCAAGCAATCAGCCCAGCGAATCGCCTCGTTAGCTGATCCATATCAGGATTCTGCAACGCAACGATCGACTTGCTCGCCTCGGTGAAAAATGCCCTTCCAGATGGAATGTAGGTATTCGACTGCGTACATTTCCTGTCCTGCAAGAGACTGATCTCTACAAACAAATCCTGCCGAAGCTCATTTCGCGATCGGCTTGCGGTCGGGAGTTGCTTGGCTGGGTTACTTCTGATGAGCCGATAGAGGTTCTCAAAGTCGGCGCTAAAGGAAAAAGTGATTTCGGGGTTGACTGGGTCACCGGTACCGCGAACTGCCACCGAGTATTGCTGCGACGAATATGTGGCCTCGGTGGTAGTTCGAATCCATCCGGTCGTCAGGAATCTCTCTCCGAATTCCCTGCCAACTGCCTGCAGAAAGTCGGTCCATGAGTTTCGATCAAGCAAAGACTCGACAGCAATTCCTGGAATCTCCCCGACGAGGAAGTAAGCGAGCTTGCAGAGCAGGCTTTTCCCGCTCGCCTGCGGACCGATGAGGACGGTAATTTTGCCGAACTCTAACTTGGCTTTCTTAATGACGGAGAAGTTCTTGACGGTGAGGGTGCGCACCGGGCGCTGCTTGGTTCCGTTGTCTGGCATGGCATCCTCCCTCTGCCTAGAATTCTATCGCCCGAAGCGCTGCTTGTTGCCCATGCCCATGCCGCTAAGCCCGCCGCGCATCATGCTTTTGGCGAGGCCGCCGCGGCCTACCTGCTTGAACATTTTGGCCATTTGCGCGTACTGGCGGAGGAGCTGGTTGACCTCCTGCACGCTGGTGCCGCTGCCGGCGGCGATGCGCTTGCGGCGCGCGCCGGAGATGATTTCGTGGTTGCGGCGCTCGCGGGGCGTCATGGAGTTGATGATGGCCTCGAGGCGGACGAATTGTTTCTCGTCGACCTGGCCGGCGGCTTGCTGCATTCCGGCGAAGGGGCCGACCGAGGGCAACATTTTCAAAATCGATTCCATGGACCCGAGCTTCTTGATCTGGCGGAGCTGGTCGCGGAAATCCTCGAGCGAGAAGCCGTCGCCGAGGAGAGCTTTCTTGGCGAGCTCCTCGGACTTCTTGCGATCGAGGGTGGATTCGGCCTTCTCGATGAGGGAGAGCATGTCGCCCATGCCGAGAATGCGGCCGACGATGCGGTCGGGATGGAAAGGCTCGAAGGCGTCGGGTTTTTCGCCCACGCCGATGAACTTGATGGGCTGGCCGGTGACGTGGCGAATGGAGAGAGCAGCGCCGCCGCGGGCATCGCCATCCATTTTGGTGAGGACGACGCCAGTGAGCGAGAGGCGGGAATGAAAGTCCTGCGCGGAGTTGACGGCATCCTGGCCGGTCATGGCGTCGGCGACGAAGAGAATCTCCTGCGGGCTGAGGAGCTTTTTGAGGCTCTCCATCTCGGCCATCAGATCCTGGTCGATGTGAAGGCGGCCTGCGGTGTCAACGATGAGCGTGTCGCAGCCCATGATGACGGCTTCGCGGCGGGCTTCTTTCGCCAGGCGCTCGACAAGTGCTGAGCCGGCTGGCTCGCCCTTCAAGTCGCCTTCATAGAGGCGCGAGTCGACTTGTTTGGCGACGATTTTGAGCTGCTCGCGGGCGGCTGGGCGGTAGACGTCGACCGAAACAAGCATGGGGCGATGACCGCCTTTTTTGAGCCAGGCGGCGAGCTTTCCGGACGTAGTGGTTTTGCCGGAACCTTGCAGGCCGGCCATGAGAATCACGGTCGGCGGCTTGGAGGCGAAGTTGAAACGGGCGGTGTCTTTGCCGAGGAGCGAGACCAGCTCGTCGCGAACGATTTTGACGACCTGTTCTGAAGGCGAGAGAGCGGTGAGGACTTCGCTGCCGACGGCCTTTTCGCGGATGTGCTCGACGAGGTCGGTGACAACCTTGAGGTTGACATCGGCTTCAAGCAGGGCGACGCGAATTTCGCGCAGGGCTTCGGCGATGTTCTCTTCAGTGAGCGTGCCCTGGCCGCGAAGGTTCTTGAAGACGCGCTGCAGTTTGTCGGTGAGGTTCTCGAACATGGGTCAGACTCAAGTTTACCGGAAGGCACTTCGTGCGGTGGGTTTTTTGGTTGAGTGAATTGCATTGATCAGCGCACGAGGCGGGCGGCGCTTCGCGCGATTCGTTTGAAGTTACTAGACTGAAGTGGGGGAGCAGATGATGGCTGACGGACGCGAGGAGCGGGAAGAACAACGAAAGCGCCGGGAATTGGAAGAGCGCGAAAACAGGAAGGATCGGCTCGACGAGGACTATGCGAATCGGGATCGCCAAGACGAGTCGCAGCCAGAGCGGGGCGGGTCGTAGATCACCGCGGAAGGGTCGATCTTGGCCACCCTTTCGGCGGGCCTGTTGGAGTGGGGCGTTGGAGTGAAGCGACCGGTTATTTACCAAGCCAGGTGATGATGGGTCCCCAATAGTTGAGGTGCGGCCGGCGGAACGGCTGATTGTGCGACGTCCCTGGGATCAGGAGAACTTTCGCGGCGGGAGAGCAAAACGCGGCCAGCTCCGACGCCATCCTCGGGGAAAACAGCCGGTCTTTTTCGCCGTGCACAATCAGGACAGGCAGGCGGCAATCGGCGAGCGGCTGTTGCGCGCGCCAAATGGGCGGCACCAGCCGAGTGAGCCCCTTGGGAATCCACGCTGCAGTCGCAGCTCGGCGAAACGACGTAAAGGCCTGGCACAGAATCAGGCGGTGAGCGTCGAGTCTGTTGATCGTGGCCGTCGCCACACCGCTGCCGAGCGAGAAACCCAGCACAGAGGCCGGCAGATCCGGGGCGAGCGAGCGCAAAGACGTAAACGCTGCCACCGTATCCTGCTCAAACCGATCCCAGTCAGGGCGACCGGTGCTCTTGCCGTATCCCGAGTAATCAAACACCAATGACGCAACGCCATTTGCGGCGAGCAACTGCTGTACGCCGAACCACTGCTCGACGGTTTCGCCTATGCCGTGGCAGAGCAGGACCGCCGCATGCGCGGGGAAAGAGACCGGCTCGACAAACACTGCGTCGAGCCGGCTGGCCGCGCTCGCGATGGAGTGGCGCAAGGCGTGCTCGTGAATGCCAACCGGCCGGCGGCCTTTTTTGGAGAGGCCGAAGACCCGGTCGCGCAGAATCATGTACCGGCTGATGCAGGTGATCGCAAAGGTAAAGTATGTGCGATGCGCGCGGCTTGGCGCGTGCTCGTCGGGGGCCAGTGACTCAGGGGCCGGTAATTTGACGCGGGGCATGCGTCTCTCCGCTTTCATTGTCACTCGGTAGGCTCGACCAGGTACTGCTCCAGTTTGCCGTTGGGGTAGGTATAGGTGGTGAGGCGGAGGCGGCGGTCGGGATAGGTGATGTCGAATTCGCGGAAGGTCATGCCGCCGCGGAGCTCTTCGTGGGACTGGCGGAGGCTGAGCGGCTCGCCAAGCGGAGCGAGGCTGGATTCGAAGTCGGCGATTGCATGGGGCGTGAAGTAGTCGCTGAGGTTGGGCGCGAGGAGCGAGCGGTCGATGTGGCCTTGCAGAAGGCCGCGGTAAATTTCGAGAGCCTGCTGCTCGGGAGCGGTGAGCGGGTAGCCGGCGACGAGCGGCGCAGCGAGCTTGGCGATGGTGCCGGCGGCGCCGACGGCATCCTGGTTGGTGAGGACGGCCACGGCAGCACCGTCGTCGATGAGGACTTGGTTGTCAGAGACGAAACCGGAGACTTCGCCTGAGTGCTCGATGGAGCGGTGGCCGTCGCGATCGCGGACTTCAACGCCGAGGCCGTAGTGCGTGGCGTCGCCGTTCTTCAGCTTGATCTCAGTGAACATTGCTTTGTAACTCTCGGGTTTCAGGATCGATTGCGCAATCAGGCTTTCGTCCCAGAGCGCGAGGTCGTGGGCGGTCATGGCGAGCTCGCCGGCGGCGAACATCCAGCCAGCGCCTTCTTTGGGCGCGGGGCGCAGCGGGCCGAGAGCGTGACGATAGTAGGCCGTGGCGTCGGGAGGCATGAGCTGGTTCGCGTCGGAGTTCCAGACGGAAGTCATCCCGAGCGGGCGGAAGATGCGCTCGGTGAGGAATTGAAAAAGCGGCTCGCCGGAGACGATCTCGACGATGCGGCCGGCGATGACGAAGTTGGTATTCGAGTATTGCCATTCGGTGCCGGGATCAAAGTCGAGAGGCTTTTTGGCCCAGGTGTCGAGGATTTGCTGCGCGGTTTCGGGCTGGAGCATTGGCGTCATTACGTAGTCCTCGGGCCAATAGTCCTGATAGCCGGAGGTGTGAGAGAGAATTTGGCGGATTGTGATCTCATTGCCGCGGGTGAGGCCGGGGATGTATTTGCTGACGGGGTCGTCGATAGACAGTTTGCCTTGTTCCTGAAGCAGGAGGATTGCGGCCGCCGTAAATTGCTTGGAGATGGAGCCGATGGAGTAGCGCATGTCGGGCGTGGCGGGAACGGCGGGAGAGGAATCGGTGGCGAGGCGCGCGAAGCCGTAGGCGTGAGTGTAGACGAGCTTGCCGTGCTGGACGACGGCGACTGAAGCGGAGGGCACGCCGGTGGCTTCGAGGACCTGCGCAGCGATGCGGTCGATACGGCTGCGGAGATCGGGCGAGATGGCGTCGATAGTCTGGTTGGGGGATTGGTTCGGTGATTGGTTTGGAGATTGAGCCGGGGCGTAGCGAGTCGTGAGGGTCAGCAGCAGAATCGACAGAATTGCGAGGCGCGAAGAGTTTTGGAAGCGAAGCATCGGGCCATTTCCTCTTGTTAAGGATAGACGCGCTGGACGTGGCGGCGCGATTTGCGCCGCTTGCGTACGATAGGCTGGGCTGAGACGGGCGACGCGTGAGCCTGACGCGGAGGGCGTTTGCCGGAGGCGAGAATGGAGCGGATGAGCAAGAATGCAAAGGCTGATTGAGGGACACAAGAAGTTCCTGGCCGAGGTGTTTCCGGCAAGGAAGAGCCACTTTCATTTGCTGGCGGAGGGACAGACGCCGGAGTGGCTATTTATTACCTGCGCGGATTCGCGCGTGCTGCCGGACCTGATTCTGGGGACGGAGCCGGGGGATTTGTTCATTTCGCGCAGCATCGGGAACGTGGTGCCGATTACAAGCCAGGATGTGGACGGGGTGACGGCCACGATCGAGTATGCGGTGGAAGTGCTTAGGGTGAGGCACGCGATCGTTTGCGGCCACTCGGACTGCGGAGCACTGAAGGCGGCGCTCGACCTGAAGAGCCTGGAGAATCTGCCCAAGGCGCGGCGCTGGCTGGAGCAGGTAGAGACGGCGTTCGCGTACCGGCAGCCGCTGAATCCGGCCGATGGAGAGAGCGCGGAGCTGGCGTCGCTGATTCGCGGCAACGTGGTGGCGCAACTCCAAAATCTGAAGGCCCAGACGCCGGTGCGGAGCGCGATGGCCGAGGGTAGGCTGACGGTTCACGGGTGGTACTACGACATTTTGACGGGGCGGATTGAGGAGTGGGACGCGGGGCTGGGGAGGTTTGTGGGGTTGGGGGGTGAGTCGTTTTGGTAATGGTCTTTGCTCGACAAACAGCACGATTTTGAGTAAACTAGCTTATCATCTAGTTTGTTCGGTGATATTGGGAGGGAGCTATGCCGGCTGCGGAGACCGGTTACACCGAAATCGGCGCATTTGACGCCAAGACGAGGCTGTCCGAGATCTTGCGCAAAGTGGAACAAGGAGAACGGTTTACGATCACGAAGCGCGGGCGGGCCGTGGCGGACGTTGTGCCAAGTCAAAACCGGGACAAGGAGCGTGTGGCTGAGGCGGTACGACAACTGCGCGCCATGCCCAAAATAACCGGGGTTTCCGCTGAGACGATCAAAGAGTGGATTGAGGAAGGGCGTGAATGAACGGGGTGCTCGATGCTTCAATGGCCCTGGCGTGGCTGTTCACGCGAGTCGATCCGGCGGAGGCAGCGCTGGCGGACCAGACCCTTCGCGATTTGGCTTCAACTTCCTGGGTGGTACCAGCAATCTGGTACGCGGAGGTTGCGAACGGGCTGCTTCGCGGTGAGCGTGCAGGGCTGACTCAACCGCCGCAAACGGAATTCTTTCTGAACCGGGTTTCGCTGGCCCATATCGAAACGGACCAAGAATCGCCGCGAACCCACCAGGTGAACTCGCTGGCCTTGGCGAGGGCACACCGGCTAACGGCATACGACGCGATGTATCTGGAGCTGGCTCTGCGAAGCGGCGCTCCGTTGGCGACGTTCGACCAGAGGCTGGCAGAGGCGGCGCGGAAGGCCGGGGGGCGGGTGTTCGGGGATGCGGCGTAGGGTTCGCCGTTACTCGTGGACCGAGATTTGCATTGTGCCCCGCAGTCTCTCGCGTCGTCAACCCAACCGGTTTCCATGGCCGTTTTCAGTGCGCTCCCGGAGGCGCTTCTGTGTTCTTGGGCGGCTTGGTGAAGAGCCAGGCGCAGGCGGCGCAGATGAGGGCGAGGACGGCAGTCCAGCGGAAGACATCGACGTAGGCGAGTTGTGCGGCTTGCTGCTCCATCAATCCGTAAATCAGGCCGTAGGAGCCGGGGCGCGCGTTTGCCGGGCCGATGCGATGGCCGAGGTACGTGGCAATGATGGCGGACTTCTGCTGCAGCACCGCAGAGCTTGGGGAGAGGTTCGCGCCGAGTTCGGTCTGGTGCAGCGCGGCGCGGCGAATGATCGCCGTGGTGGCCATGGCGATTCCGATTGATCCGCCGATGTTGCGCAGCATGTTGAAAAGGCCGGTGGCGTTGCCCATGTCGTTGCGGGAGATGGTGCGGGTGGACAAGGTGGCCAGGGGCACGAAGACAAAGCTGAGCGCGAAACCGGTGAGCGTGATGGGAAAGAGCAGCGTGTAGGGACCGATGTCGAGGTTGACCTCGCCGAAGATGAAGGCGCAGACGGCGAAGCCGAGGAATCCGGCGCAGAGTAGCTTGCGGTTGTCGATGCGCGAACCGAGGATGCCGATGATGGGCGAGCCGATGAAAGAGCCCACGCCGCGGGGAAAGACAACCAGGCCCGCGGTGAAGGCCGTGTAGCCGAGGATCTCCTGATAGTAGAGCGGCAGAATGGCGATGGTGATGTAGATGCACATGCCGAGCATGGCGATCATCAGGCAACCTGTGCGGAAGTTGGGGTTCTTGAGGATGTGCAGGTCGACCAAGCCTTTGGGATGGGTCCAAGAGTGCCAAATCCACAAGAGGAGCGCGACGATGAGCGCCGCCACCGCCCAGCGCACCCAGACGGCGCCGAACCAATCGTCCTCCTGACCCTTGTCGAGGACGATCTGCAGGCAGCCGGTCCAGACAATCAGCAGGCCGAAGCCGATGTTGTCGAATGGGCCCACCTTGGCGTTCTTGATATAAGGCGGATCGTGGACGAAGCGGCTGATCATGATGACGGCGAGAATGCCGACGGGGATGTTGATGTAGAAGGCGTAGCGCCAGCTCCAGGTGTCGGTAAGCCAGCCGCCGAGGGTGGGACCGAGCACCGGCGCGCATACGATTCCCAGGCCGTAAGCGGCCATAGCTTTGGAGCGGTCCTTGAGGGAGAAGCTTTCAAGCAGGATGGATTGCGAAAGCGGCTGGAGAGCGCCGCCGCCCGCGCCCTGCAGGACTCGGGCCAGAAGGATGATGGCGAGCGACGGGGCCGCGCCGCAGAAGAACGAGGCGACGGTGAAGAGAATGACGCAGGTGAGCAGGAAGCGCTTGCGGCCGAAGCGCCGGGCAAACCAGTTGGAGGCGGGCAGAATGACCGCGTTGGCGACCAGATAGCTGGTGAGCACCCAGGTGGCTTCAGAGTTTGAGGCGGAGAGCGAGCCGGCGATGTAAGGCAGGGCCACCGAGGCGATGGCCGTGTCGAGCACTTCCATGAAAGTGGGCAGCATGACCGAAACGGTGACCAGCCACGGATTAACGCCCTGGGTGAGCGGGTAACGAGCTTGAGCGGCGGCCGTGGTCATGCCAGGAGACTCTTAAAAGGGTAAACGATGGGCGACGAGGCAGATTGTGATGCGGACCACGGCGAAGGCGGCGCGTTGCGCACGGTTTGCCCAGAATGTGGGCTGAGCACGGCTTCCCTGCTTGACACAACCGGCCCAGCCCTTGATGCTGAACAGTTCCGGTCTTTAAGGATATTGCGGCAGGAGGGTCCCCCGTGATGCGAGTTCGCGTCTTCTATCACGACAAGTGTTTTGACGGAGCTTGCTCGGCCTCGCTGTTCACGCGCTTTCATCGCGAGTGCATCAACCGGGACGCGAGCTACGAATATCACGGATTGGTGCATCGCGCCGGAGCGCTGTTCGACGAGAGCGAATTTATCGGCGACGAGAATGCGATCGTGGACTTCAAGTACTCGCCATCGCCCAAGATCACGTGGTGGTTCGATCACCACCAATCGGCATTCCTGACGGCGGAGGACCACGAGAATTTTCTGGCCTGCCAGCGGGATCCGGGATGCGGGGCGCGGAAGTTCTTCGATCCCAACTACACGTCTTGCACCAGTTTTCTGGCGCACATCGCCAAGACGCGTTATGGATTCGATACGGCTCCCGTGGCGGAGTTGATTCATTGGGCCGACATCGTGGATGGCGCAAAGTACGAAAGCCCGGAGGCGGCGGTAGAGATGGCGGCGCCGGCGATGAAGCTGACGCTGATCATCGAGTCCGCGCAGGATCCGGAGTTCATTCCGCGGCTGATTCCGCTGCTCACGGAGATGCCGCTGGATAAGGTGTTGTGCCAGCCGTTTGTGTCGGAACTGCTGCCGCCGCTGCTCAAACGCCATGAGGAGGCGCTGGAACTGATTCGCAGCCGCGCGGAAGAGCGCGACGGTACGATTTTCTTCGACATTACCGACCATCCGCTGGAAGGATTCAACAAGTTCATCCCGTACTATCTCTATCCGCAGGCGACGTACTCGATCGGGCTATCGAAGTCGAGCTTCCGCACCAAAGTGGCCGTGGGATCGAATCCGTGGACCAAGACCGACCCGGAGAAGCTGGTGAACCTGGCGCAGATTTGCGAGCGCTACGGCGGGGGCGGTCACGCGCGCGTGGGGGCCATCAGCTTTCCGCCGGATAAGGAAGCTGAGGCTCGCGCGGCGGCCGAGGAGATTGTGGCAGAACTGAGAAAAACAGGGATTAGGGATTAGGGATTGGGATTGGGGATTAGGGAGTAGACGGGATCCATTGATCGCCGGGGACTGGCTACTATTCATCATTTGCTGTCGCTCTGTATGATGAATGCGCCGGGAAGAAGGCTCGAGAGGAAGCGATGAGAAAACTACTTTGTATCTGCGCTGGATTGGCGATGGTGTTGAGCGCCGCGACCACGATGGCCGCCGATGTAACCGGAACCTGGACGGGTCAGTCGGCTGGTCCGGATGGCAACACGATGCAACTCACGTTTACGTTCAAGCAGGACGGCGCCGCGCTGACTGGCTCGGTGCAGGGGCCGATGGGCGATGCGATCGCGATCACCAACGGGAAGATCGATGGCGACAAGTTCTCGTTCGATGTGTCGTTCAACGGGATGACGATCAGCCACCAGTGCACGGTGGATGGCGACTCGATCAAGATGACGACGAAGTCCGCCTCGGGCGATTTCCCCGGGATGGAGTTGACGCTGACGCGGGTGAAGGAGACGCCGCCGGCTCCAGCGGCGCCGGCAGCGCCGGCGGCTCCGGCAACGCCGACGACGCCGAATTAGCAGGCGCCGCTTCCAATGCTAGTGCGGGCGTGGACGCCCACATGACAGCCGGCCTACCACCCCAACGACGAAGACCTGTCGTTGGGGACCCCGGTTTGGAGACCGGTGCTGCTCATCTGTTTTGTCAGGTTCGATCCACACAACAGCCGGTCTACCACCCCAGTCTGGAGACCGGCTCTACTCATTTATTTTGTCGGATTCGCTGCTGAGTGCTAGCGATGGCTCCGCCGGCCAATCGTCAGCGGCGAGGATCCGTGGCTCGGCGGGAAGCGGTTCGAGTTGCTCGATTTCGTCGGCGCTGTGAACCAGGCCGCCAAGTTTGCGCGCGTGGAAAAAAGCGCCTCCGCGGCCTTCGACCGCACCGACAAATCGGTTGTAATTACCGACGGCATTCTCGAGGGCAGCGCCCAGCTTGGCGAAGTATTCGTGCGCGTTCACAAGCTTGTTGTAGAGATCGCGCCCAGCTTCCTGAATCGCTTTCGCATTCCGGGTCACCTGCGACTGCTGCCATCCATAGGCGACCGCCTTCAACAATGCGATCAGCGTGGTTGGCGTCGCCATCACCACATTGGCCTGCGAGCTGAATTCGATGAGCGACGGATCGGCTTCAAGGGCCGCGCTGAATAACGCCTCGCTAGGCAGGAAGCAAACGACAAATTCAGGCGTGTAGTCGAACTGCTTCCAGTACGCCTTGCTCGATAGCTCGCGCAGGTGCGCCTTCACACGTTCGGCGTGCGCGACAAAACGCAACGCCTGCGCCGATGGGTCAACGCTCTCACCTGCGTCGAGAAACGCGTCGAGCGGCGTTTTGGCATCGACAATGATTGTGCGGCCGTTCGGCAGTTGAATGGTCATGTCGGGACGGAGCAGGCGATCGCCCTCCGCTCGCGTGGAAGCCTGCTCGGAAAACGAGCAGTATTCGACCATGCCCGCGTATTCCACGCAGCGCTTGAGTTGCAGTTCGCCCCAATTGCCTCGCGTCTTGGGGGCGCGCAATGCCGTGATGAGTTGCGATGTCTCGCTGCGAAGTGAGCGCAGCGACTCTGGGATCTCCTTGCCGATTCCCTGGACAAGCGTTTTGATTTCGCCGTATGCGCCGGAACGTTCCTTCTCCATGGCGCGCGTCTGCTCGTCCAATTGCTTCAGCGTTGCTTCGAGCGGCAGCAAGAGCGCCTGGATCGCCTTCTCCTTGGCCTCCAGCGTTTGTTTCGCTTCGTTGCTTTGAGCGCCGAGCTTTTGTTCGGCCAAGTGAAGAAAGCTCGCGTTGTTGTCGCGCAGCGCCTTCGAAGCAAGGTCGGCGAAGGCCTTGTCGACGTCAGCCTTCATTTGGATGTACTTTTCTTCTTGTGCCTGCTCGCGAGCTTTGGCCGCAGCGAGTTCTTCGGCCTTGGGACGAAGATCCCTAAGCTCATTCCTGGCCTCATCGAGCAGCGTTTGTGCTCCTGCGCGGCCTTGACGCTGGCCAATGAAAAGCCCAAGGAGAAGGAGGCAGACGGCGACGATTGCAAGAATAACAATTGGGCCTTCCATTTCGATCCTCTTCGCCAAATATACGCCCAGAGGTTGTGTATTTTCCGGCGTTCAACGAATTCGCGGTTGCGGAATGATTATTCCCTGTTTCTTCAAAGATTTCCTCACAGCCGGAAGGCTTTACACCCCAAGGCCCTGCCGGTAGACTTGAAGATTCGGGGCCGTGCGCAGATTTCTTGGCGCGGTGGTTGTCATTCCCCGCCGCGGCCCGGTATGGTAGGTTCGCGGGGCGGGCGGTCTTCTGAAACCCCGAATCGTTTTCCTAAGTTCCCAATATCACGAGGAGAGGTACGCATGGCCGTTGAAGAAAAAGTGAAGCAGATCATCGTCGAGCAGTTGCAGGTGGACGAAGCCGAAGTCACACCCGGCGCGAGCTTCCAGGAAGACCTGGGCGCCGATTCGCTGGACGTGGTCGAACTGGTGATGCAGTTCGAAGAGGCGTTTGACATGGAGATTCCCGACGAAGACGCCGAGAAGATCAAGACGGTGAAAGACGCCATTGACTACATCGAGAAGAACGCGAAAGGCGGCAAGTAAGCGTTGACCCAGGCAACCAACCGCAGAGTGGTCATCACAGGCCTGGGGCTGATCTGCGGTGTAGGCAACACCGCTCCCGAGATATGGCGGCAACTGCTTGCCGGCGCCAGCGGCGTCTCGCAGATCAAGGGCTTTGACGCAACCGGGTTCCCGTCGACTATCGCTGCCGAAGTGAAGAACTTCGATCCGCTCGAATTCCTGGACAAGAAGGAAGCGCGCAAGATGGGGCGCTTCATCCACTATGCCTTCGGCGCGACCCAGGAGGCGATGGAGCAGTCGGGCCTGAAGGTGACTGCAGAGAACGCCGAACGCGTGGGCGTGTTCATCGGCTCGGGGATCGGCGGATTCGAGGTGATTGAGCGCGAGCACTCGAATCTGCTGCAGGGCGGCCCGCGCAAGATGTCACCCTTCTTCATTCCCGCGGCGATTGTGAACATGGCCGCGGGGCAGATCAGCATCCGGTATGGCGCGCAAGGCCCTATTTCAGCGACGGCCACGGCTTGCGCCACGAGCGCCAACTCCATCGGCGATTCGGTGCGCATGATTCTGCACGGCGATGCGGACGCGATGATCGCGGGCGGCGCTGAGGCGGCGGTGACACCGATGTCGGTGGGCGGATTCGCGGCCATGCGCGCGCTTTCGACGCGCAACGACGATCCGACACACGCCAGCCGGCCGTTCGACAGGGACCGCGACGGATTTGTGATCGGCGAGGGCGCGGGCATTCTGATTCTCGAGGAGCTGGAATTTGCTAAGGCGCGCGGAGCGAAAATTCTGGCTGAAGTGATCGGCTACGGGATGAGCGCCGACGCGTATCACATGACGGGCATTGCGCCCGAGGGCGCCGGCGCGCAGCGCAGCATGAGGGCCGCGCTGAAAGACGCCGGCATCCGACCTGAAGAAGTGGGGTATGTGAACGCGCATGCGACGGCCACGCCGGCGGGCGACGGCCAGGAATCGCGCGCGATCGAGGTGGTGTTTGGCGAGCACGCGCTGAGCCATCGGCTGAAGATTTCGGGGACGAAATCGATGACCGGGCACCTGCTGGGCGGCGCGGGCGGACTGGAAGCCGGCATCTCTGTGCTGGCGCTGGTGAATCAGCAGATACCGCCGACCATGAATTTGGAAAACGTCGATCCCGAGTGCCGGTTGGATTACGTGCCCAACAAGGCCATCGCGCATTCGTTTGACATTGCATTGTCGAATTCGTTCGGATTCGGCGGCATCAATGCCACGCTGATCATGCGTCGCTGGGAGTAAAGCAGGGACCAAGCCACCCCAGCGAACAAAGACCGTTCGCCGGGGGCCCCGGCGGGGACCAAGGGAACGAGAAAGCGGGAAATAGGGAAAGTGAGCAGGCCTGGCGCGAGCCGGGCCTTTGCACGTTTTGTGGCGGATCGAGCGGGACGAGTAATCGTCAAGCGCAACGCGCGTTGGTCAAGCGAGACGTGTGTTGGTCAACTGAGAGCGAGGGACGGGTTGGCGGTGAGGTCCGGCGGAGCGAAGTCCTGCGCCAGCAGGCGCGGCCAGGCGGCTGCGGCGATCATGGCGGCATTGTCAGTGGAGAGCGCGAGCGTGGGGAAGGCGATGCGCACGCCACGTCGGTCGGCTTCGGCGGCGAAGCGGGCGCGCAACTCGCGGTTGGCGGCGACTCCGCCGGTGACGAGGATGCGTTTGGCGCCAAGCGACTCGGACGAGGCGAAGGTCTTTTTCATCAGGTCGCCGACGACAGCGTGCTGAAAGCTGGCGATAAGATCGAGCGTGGGCTGCGGGCAGAGTGCGAGAGCCTCTTCGCGCGTTTGCGGCGGGCGGAAGTTGGCCAGCACGCGACTGACGCGGGCATTTGCTTCGGCTCGAAGGCCGTGGAGCTCAACGTAGCGCAGCACGGCGGTCTTGATTCCTGAAAAGGAAAAGAGAAAGTGTGGATCGAGGCGCGCGATGGGGGCGGTTTTTGCGGCTTTGGTGCGGGCGGGCTTGCCGCCGAGATGAGCTTTGGTTTTGATCTGTGCGAAAGAAAACGGCACGGCGTGCGGGTTGCCGTATGGAGCGAGCGAGTCGATCCATGGGCCGCCGGGATAGCCGAGGCCGAGAAGCTTAGCGACTTTGTCGAAGGCTTCGCCTGCGGCGTCATCGACGGTGCGGCCAATGAGGGTGTAGGTCCATGTGCCCTTGGCAGGGCGCGCGAGAAAGAGGTGGGTGTGGCCGCCGGAGACGACGAGGGCGAGGGCGGATTCAGCGTTGGGGATTCCCTCAGGGGCTAAAGCCCCGATTCCTTTGGGAACACTTTCGGCACGACTGAAGTCGTGCCCTGACACTTCGTGCTTCTCCTCAGGGATTCGTCCAGGGCTTGTGTGGGCGAGGGCCTGTGCGTCCAGCGAGGCCGAAGCGGGTGGCGCGGACTCGCGCTCCTGAAGGAGGACCGCATGGATGTGGCCTTCGAGGTGATTGACGGCGATGAGGGGAAGGTTGTTCGCGAAGGCGAGGGCTTTGGCGTAAGTGATGCCGACCAAAAGCGCTCCGGCGAGGCCGGGACCGGAGGTGACGGCGATGGCGTCAAGATCGGCGAGGGTCAGGCGAGCTTCAGCGAGCGCGGCGCGGACGACAGGAACGATGGCGCGAAGATGCTCACGGCTGGCCAGCTCCGGAACGACGCCGCCGTAACGGGCGTGAGTGGCGATTTGCGAGGCGACAACGGAAGAAAGTGCACGCGCTCCGCGCTCGACGACCGCCGCGGCAGTTTCGTCGCAGGAGGTCTCAATGCCAAGGATGAGGCCGGAGCCGGGCATAGTTTCAGTTTAGTGGGCCGAAGAGAGCGGGGATAGTGGTGCTGGCGGAGTTACCCGAGCTAGAAAACCAGGCTGGTCAGCGGGTTGGCTATCCGATTGGCGTGGGCGAGCGAGAATGGATTTAGCGACGATGGCTGGATCTGAACAGTTCGAAGAAGCGATGAAGATTGTGGAGACGCTGCGGGCGCGTGGGTACGAGGCGTACCTGGCAGGCGGATGCGTGCGCGATCTGCTGTTGGGGCACGAGCCGGCCGACTACGACGTGGCGACGAGCGCGACGCCGGAGGTGGTGCTGGAGATGTTTCCGCGAACGTTTGCCGTAGGGGCGCATTTTGGTGTGGTTCTGGTGGCTCCCGAGGACGAGGACGCAGGATTTGTTACCGAAGTGGCAACGTTTCGTTCGGACCTGGCTTATTCCGATGGGCGGCATCCCGATGGGGTGCGGTACACGAAGACTGCCGAGGAGGATGTGCGGCGGCGGGATTTTACGATCAACGGATTGCTGCTGGACCCGCTGCGTGTGATCGCAGAAGAGGCAGGCAAAGAATCTCAGTCACGTTTTGAAAAAGCAGCCGCAGGTCCTTCGACTTCGGTCGCCGCGGCGACCTCCGCTCAGGATGACAGTTCAGTGGGAGAGGAGGCCGCTGCGCGCGGGGCCGTGCTTGATGATGACAATTCAGCGAGAGAGTGGGCCGGTCTGCGCGGAGCCGTGCCAACCGGTTTGCGCGGGGCTGTCCTCGATTATGTGGGTGGGCTGGCGGACCTGGACGCGGGCGTAGTGCGCGCTATCGGGCGGCCGGAGCAGCGATTCGAAGAGGACCATCTGCGCATGTTGCGCGGGGTTCGATTCGCGGCGCGATTTGGGTTTGAGCTGGAGGCGGAGACAAAGCGAGCGATTCGGTCACTGGCTTCGAGAATTCAAGCCGTGAGCCGCGAGCGCGTGCGCGACGAGCTGACAAAAATGCTTACCGAGGGCCATACGCGGCGCGCGTTCGAATTGCTGGACGAAACGGGGCTGCTGAATGAAGTGCTGCCGGAGGTGGCGCGCATGAAGGGCGTGGAGCAGCCGCCGCAGTTCCATCCCGAGGGCGACGTATGGGTGCACACGCTGATGCTGCTGGAGCAATTGGAGCCGAGATGCTCGGAGACCCTTGCGTGGGGAGCGCTGCTGCACGATGTGGGCAAGCCGCCAACGTTCAGGCGTGCTCCAGATCGGATCCGCTTCGATGGGCACGTAGACATTGGCGTCGCGATGGGCGCGGAGATTTGCCGGCGATTCCGATTTTCAAACGAAGAGACCCGTCAAGTTGTGGCATTGATCGAGAATCACATGCGGTTCATGGATGCGCAGCACATGAAAGAGTCGACGCTGAAGCGGTTCTTCAGGCTGGAGCGATTCAAAGAGCACCTGGCGCTGCACAAGATGGATTGCCTGGCCGGCAGCGGCTACCTGGAGCACTGGGAATTTGTTCGGGATCGTTTGTCTTCGATGCCGGAGGCGGCGGTGAGGCCGACGCCACTGATTACGGGACGGGAGCTGATTGCGGCTGGCTACCCACCGGGCGCGCGGTTCCGCGAAATGCTGCGAGCGGCCGAGGATGCGCAGTTGGAGGGGACGATTGCGACGGCGGAGGAAGCGCTGAAGCTGGTGAGGGAGCGATTTCCGGTTGGAAAACAGTGAAAGCGTGAAGGAGTGAAAGAGTGAACACGTGAAAGGTTGAAAGAGTGAAGGAGTGAACCGGTGAAGGGTGAACAGTCCCAAATGCGTGGGCGAGCCGGATGGAGCAGAGAGGCTATTAGAAGCGCATGCGCACGCCGATTTCAATCTGCCGCTCGCGGTAGAAATCCGTGGCGTTGATGTTGAGCGGCCGGCCAAAAGCGGCAATGGGAGTTCCTGAGCCGGTGAGGGTGGTGGTGCCGCAGCTCGCGCTGCCGACGGTATTGATGGTGAGGTAGCAGAGCGTGGGGTGTGTGCCGAAAGAGCCGCTGTTCTCGATGGAGTAGCCGGTCGTTTCGAGGCCGGTGACGTTTTGATGATTGAAGAGATTGAAGGTTTCGGCGATCAGTTCCAACTGACGCCTCTCGCCGATGTCGAAGCGCTTGGCGAGGCGGAGATCGGCCTTCCAAGTATTGGGATAGCGGAAGGTGTTGCGGCCGATGTTGTAGGCACGGCCGTCGTTCCCGAGTCCGTAGACGCGGTTGTCCCCGCCTGATCCGTTCATGCCGGGGCCGAGGCCCGTGATGGCGTTGCCGGTTGTGTCAAACTCCTCGGGCAGCGAGCCGGACGTGCGCATGGTGTACGGCAGGCCGCTGCGGAACTGCCCGATGCCGGAGAGCATCCAGCCGTTGGCGATGCGGCCGGCAAAATCGCGTAGCTTCCAAGGCGCTTCGTAGATGGCCATGATGGAGGCGAAGTGGCGGATATCAAGATTACTGGTCCCGTATTCCTGGCTGAAGTTGGCGGGATCGAGCACATCGCTGCCGGCGACGAGCGTGGTCTCGTTGGGATTCCAATCCATCGCGTGCGCGTAGGTGTAATTCGCATGGAAGCCTAAGCCGCTGCGGCCGTAGCGCGCGATCTTGACCATGGCGGCTTCGTAAGTGGAGTTGGCTCGGCTCACGATCTGGGCGATCTGCTGGTAATCGGCGAAGCGCCGGCCGCACTGACTGGCGGGATTCAGCGGCGAACCGGCGGGACACACTGCGAAGGACCAGGAAGCGTAGAAGGGGACGGTGATTTGCGCGGACTTGATGGGTCCAGTGCCGGTTGGGTCTTTCACGCCGTAGGTAATGACGCTGGGATTGACTGCAGGGTTGAAGTTGGAATCGATGGAGATGGGCAGGCGGCGGCCAAGCGAGAGCATGGCGCCGGCGGTCAGCATGACGCGACCGGGCAACGGCTGCTCGATGGAAGCAATGGCCTGATGGACTTCAGGATTATGGAAGCTGGACGCGAAGCCGACCGCACCAGGAGCGACGAGGCTTGTTGGTTGGCCGACGAGGACGTAGGGAAACGGCGGCGCGCCCCCCGAGCAGTGTTGGCAATCGTCGGAGGGGCGCATGAAAAAGCTCAGGTCGCCCTTGAGCGATCCGGTCTGCGTGAGGGCGGTCTCGATGGTGGCGTTTTCAGTGCGGCCGTAGTACATGCCGTAGCCCAGGCGCAGCACCGGCCAGTGGTCATGAGCGTTTCCGATGGCGAGGCTGAAGCGCGGCCCCCAGTTGTTGCCGAGGCTGGGCAGGTTCGCCGAAAGCGGAGGCTGGGGATTGGTCTGCGTTGCGCTGGTTAGCTCGGGATTGGCAAGCGAGGCGATGGGCGGCGGCATTTGCTCTCGCTCCCAACGCAGGCCGGCGGAGAAGACGGCCAACTTGCTCAGTTGCCACTGCGCGGTTACGTATCCGGCGAAATCGTTGGTGCTCAAGTGCCAGTTTGTGGGGCCCATAGTTTGGGAGTAGTAGGAATAGCATGGCTGACTGCCGAATTTGGCATTGGTGACGCCGCAATTGTGAGGATTGTGTGAGTCGAGGGCGTCACTAAGACCGAATTTCTGAAAGGCCAGCGCGTCGGAGATGAAGCTGGCGACGGTGGAGTAGGAGTAGGTGCCGGTCTGATTGCGCAGTTCAGTGACAGCATCGGAGTTGTGATCGAGCTCAAAGCCGGCCTTGACGAGCAGCTTGCCGTGGACCCAGTCGAGCATTTCTTGTCCATGAAAAAGGCGTTCGTCGGGGTAGCTGCCCTGGCCGAAGCGCGAGGGATTCCCGATGGTGAATCCATAGCGCGAGTCCACGACAATCTGCGGCAACTGGCCCCAGGAATTGCCGCCGAGGAACGATTGCTCGAAGGTGGATGGCGCATCGGGCCGTGCACTGAGAATGGCGCGGCCCGCGGAGGCCTGCGTGACGGCGAGCAAATTCGGCGTGAGATACGCCTCCCAACGAGCGAGGAGCCACCGCTGGCTGGCCTGGCTGGAGCCGTAGCTGTGGCTGCCGTAAGTTTCCGAGACGCGAGTGAGACCGCCGCCGGGAGCGCTCAAGTTCGCGCCGATGCCTTCGAGCGTGAAGTGATGGCGCTCGGCCGCCTGCCAATCGATGCGGGCAAAGCCGACCCACTGCGCGGAAATGCGAGGAGCCGGCCCGAGAAGGGCGGCGAGCTGTTCGAGGCCTGCCGGCGCATAGCCGGATGCGGCGACGCCGAGGTAGTCGCTGTAAGCCTGGTTCTGACTTTCGCCGAGCTGCGCGCTGAGCAGAGTGACGGAGGCGCTGGTTGGCTCGGGCGGATTAAAGAACTCAGCTGGATTCCTGACCGTGGAGAGGCCTGGGTCGTTACGGCGGTTGCTGTCGAGAGCGGCGAACCAGAAGAGCTTGTCGCGCCGAATACGGCTACCCATGCCGACGCCCCAGACGATTTCGTGATCGGGCGGGGTGAAGGGAGCGGCGGTGAAGTTGGGCGCTGACGCGGAGCCGGTGTTCTGCAGCCACTGCGTGAACGGGTTCCGGGCACCCCACGTATTTTGGCGGTCGAAGAGGAAGCCCTGGCCGTGAAGAGCGTTGGCGCCGCTCTCGGTGCGGATTGAGGTGCGCCCGCCGGCGGAGAGCATGCCTTCGGCCTCCACGTTGCCTGCAGCGGTTGTCACCTCGCGGATGGCGGCTTCGCTTACGCCGAGGCTGCGCCCACCGGTCCAGGATCGGCCTCCAGATTGACTCATCGAGCGTTGCGGGTCCGAGGACTCGCCTGAGGAAATGGAGCCAGCGGCAACGCCGAAGGCAAGGCTGGTATTGGCGCCGTCGACTGTAATTTCGGCCGATTGCTGGGAGCCGCGGTAGGAGGCTTGCGACGAGTCAGCCGAGGCGCTGGCTGCGGGCGTGTCAAGCAGGAACTCCTGCCAGCGACGCCCGCTTGCGGGCAGGGCCTGCAATTGCGTGGCGGTGACGGTGGTGGAGACAACAGGCGTGACGAGGTCTGAAGGTTGTGCAGTGGCCACGGTCGCCGCTACAGGAGGCAGATTGAGCAATGCAGTCTGCAAGAGACCGGGCGGTACTGCTGCGGCGGCGAGAGAAGGCGCGGCGCCGCACTTGAGCGGAAGCGTGCGCGGAGGCGCGGCAGCGAGCGCGAGTTCCACGACGGCGGATTGCGTTTCAAGGGCGGCGCGCATCGGAAGGGCGAGGACGTGAACCTGCGGCTGAGCGTGCTGTGGCGCGAGTGGTGTGGGCGCCGCAGATGGCGATGCAAAAACGATGGCTGGGGCCGGATTTGCCGCGGGGGCTGCGGGCGGAGGCGTGACGGGCGGCGCAACGGTCGCCAAAACCGGAGTTGGAACCGCGGGCTGTGCAGAAGGGCTGATGGCGTCCGCGCCGGTCGAGATTCCTAGAGGAAGGCGACTCAGTGGCACTCCCGCGATTGGGGCGATGGACGCGACGAGCTGGGACGCGACGGGCTGCGGGCTGGATGTGGCTGGAGCGGGCCATGGAGCGGGTCTTGAAGCGGGCCCTGGTGCGGGACTGGGAGCGACAGGCGGCGAATTCGGCGCGACGATTGCCGGGTTCGGCGCGGGTGGCGGCAGCGGTGTGGGCGGCACAGAGGCCGCCGACAGAATGGCCCTTGGCGGCATAGACTGAGGCGCGGTTGGTGAGCCGGCAGTTTGTGGCGGCGCGGCGGCCTCAAGCAACGCGGGGGCGGCGGGCTCGAAGCGAATCGCGGCCTGGACGCGGGATTCGCTTCCGCCGGTGACAAGAATCCCTTCGAGACGGCCGTGGCCGAGCGGCCCCGAGTCGGCGTCAAGCGCGTACTCGCCCGCATCGAGCGAAGCAAAACGGAAGGCGCCGTTCTTCGCGGTGGTGGTGCGGGCCTCAGCGCCGGTGGTTTGGTTGCGCAGGACGATGGCGACACCGGCCAGTGGCGCCGAATGCAGATCGGTGAGGCGACCAGCAAGGGAACCCGATTGAGGAGATTGAATCTGAACGAAGTTCGACGGGAGGGAATCGGCCGGATTCGACTGGGCGAGAACCACCGCGTGAGCGCTCAGGCACAGCGCTGCCAACACCAAACCCTGAATCCCGTTCCACCTTAACTCTGCCATTGCCAGCGCTGCCCGGGCAGATGCTGGAGAAAGGCCGATTGAGTAAGCCGGTCCGCTCTGGCGGCGGTTAAGGCACGGGCGAAGCGAAACCTCTGATTTGTTCGCTCCACTGAAAGGGTCTGATCGAAGTTTGGAAGCGATTCTATGCCTCAAAATTGCGGATGAGAAGTAGTCTGCGTCACAAATGAATGTTTTTTCGGTGAAGAACAGAGGTTGCGGTGGCGCCTGCGGGCCGATGCGGCGCGATTTGAGCTGGGTTTGGCATGGGCGGAGGCGAGCGGAACGGTTCGGTAGACTGAGAAGACGGCGGTTAGACGACGATCAGGTCTGTGTGAGCCAGCGCGTAAAAGCCGGATTGGCCGGCAAGAAGTATGTTTGGCGAGATGCATGTTTTTAGATGAAGCCAGAATTCGAGTGAAGGCCGGCGACGGAGGCAACGGCTGCATGGCCTTCCGGCGGGAGAAGTTCGTGCCGCGCGGGGGGCCGTCTGGCGGCGATGGCGGGCGTGGCGGCGATGTCGTGATGCAGTCGAGCCAGCGGCACAATACGCTGATTCACTTTCGCTACAACCCGGAGCACAAGGGGCAGCGCGGCGAGCACGGCATGGGCTCGAACTGCACGGGGCTCGACGGCCGGTCGATCACTCTGCAGGTTCCGGTGGGAACTTCGCTCTACGACGCCGAGACGGGCGAGCTGATTCACGACTTCAGCGAGCCGGATGAGCGCCTTGTCATCGCGAAGGGTGGGCGCGGCGGCCGCGGCAACCAGCACTTTGCGACGAGCATGCACCAGGCTCCGCGCGAGCACGAGCTAGGAAGAGCGGGCGAAGAGCGCAGTTACCGGCTGGAACTGAAACTGCTGGCCGACGTGGGATTGGTCGGCCTGCCGAACGCGGGCAAGTCCACGCTGATCTCGCGCATCTCGGCGGCGCGGCCGAAGATTGCCGATTATCCGTTCACGACGCTCGAGCCAAACCTGGGCGTCGTAACCGTGGGCGAGGAGCCGGATCTCGAATCCTTTGTGGTGGCCGATATGCCTGGGCTGATCGAGGGCGCGCACCTTGGATCGGGGTTGGGCGTTCAGTTTCTTCGCCACATTGAGCGCACGCGGCTGCTGGTTCACCTGGTGGATGTGTCGGACGCATCGGGAAGGCCCGATCCAGTGGAAGACTTCAAGGTGATCAACAACGAGTTGGCTAGCTTTAGCTCGAAAGGGCAAAGCGCCGACGAGCATCCGCTGGCCGGGAAGCCGATGATCGTTGTTGCAACAAAGATCGACGCGGCGAATCCCGAGAAGCTGAAAAAGCTGGCGGCGCACGCCAAGCGAAAAAAGCTTGAGTTTCACGCCGTCTCGGCGGTGACGGGCGAGGGCATCGAGGAACTCAAGTGGGCGCTGGCCAAGCGCGTGCGGCAGGACGCGGACTGAGATTCACGCGAATTTCACCCGGGCGCGTGAAGATCGTCTTTCGACTCACGCGAGCATCTTTCCTCCAAATGCGAGCATCTTTTGCCGAGTGAGGTGTGCAGTATTTACCGGCATGGCGCTTATGTTGGGGCGAATTCCTTGCATTTTCAGGCGCTTCGAGTTTGGCCCGCCGGATGCTGCCATCTCATTGCCTCGGCCGAACGGAGCGAGCGTGCCCTGGCGAATTCAACCCTCCGGAGGTACTCGTTATGCGTTCCATTAAGCGCAACCTTTTTGACCTGTCCATCTTTGGCGCGATTGCGTTGGCGCTTGCGTTGGCGTGGGGGAGGCCGTTTTCCAGCGCCGACGCTGCCGCTGCGCAGGACCAGGCGCGGCCGCAACAGCAACCCGACCAAGCGCAGCCGCAGCAACCGCAACCCGATCAGAGCCAGGCGCAAGCTGCGACCTTCACCGGCACCGTCGTCAAGAACGGCGAACAATTCGCTCTGCGAGATTCTTCCGGCGCGGTATACACGCTGGACGACTCGCAACGCGCCAAGCCGTTTGAGGGCAAGACGGTGAAGGTGACGGGCGAACTCGATGAGCAGGCGAAAGTGATTCACGTCGAGAGCATCGTAGGCGTGGAGGCCTGAGCGGCGAGGACCGCTTACACCGCGCACAAGGACCGGAAAACAAAACTGAACCCGGCAATTTTGAATCGACAATTCCGGAATAACAGGGGCGGAGGGAGAGGCTGACGCTGTCTCTTCTTCCGCCTTGCGGCTTTGGCGATGCGGCGGAGCCGTTTACTTTTCGGTACCCCCCCCCACCCCATTTTGGGGTTAAGCGGTTTATTTTCAGTCATTTGTACCTCTCAGCATTTCCGCTAACTCGTTGATTTCATTGTAGTTGACTCCCTAAAGTCGCCCATTCAAACGGGTTAAGGGCAGTTTTCGGGGCAAATAAACCTCTTTGATCAACATTTACGATTGCGCCGGCTGCCGCGCGCTTGAGCTGCCGAGCAGCGTGGGCCGCTGTGCGGAGGCCGATCATGGAACGATTGTGCGCCAACAGGGCGAAATGATCGGCAAACTTGGGAAGAATTCTTGGCGAGTGTTTTCAGCGGCTTGGGGCGATCCGTGCGTTGTCGGGCTCTTGACATCGGGGCTGCCCGGACTGCGCGGGTCGGATCTAGTGGCACAAAGGCTGAGCAGGATTTAATGGCACGAAGGCTGATCCTGAAACTCGTGACTTTCCGTCATAGATACGAAGTTTCGCGCGCAACTCAGGATCTGATCTTCAAGAGGCGTGCTGTGGAAGGTGTCCGGCGATATAAATGAGGCCTGCTTGCGAGTCGCGATGTACTGCTCGCTCAGCGTTTGCATGTTGTTGAATTCGGCTGAGAGCAGCGGGAGAGCGCTGCGATCGTCGTCAGTGGATGCGGCGGCGGAGGCGAGAGCCAGGTTCTTCTCTGCCAGCCGATGCTGCGCGGATACCCAATCTTCCGACACCGGAGTGTTATTCAGGACCGCGTTGACGATCGCAATTCGCCATTCGCGGATCACGCCCATCTCCTCGATGCCCGCCTCGGTGAAAGCTCTTGAGAACCCAGGCTTTGCAGGGGGCGTCGATGCTTGCTCGGTTGCATCCGAGGGATGCAGCGTGAGGATTGTCCGGTTGTCTTTGAACGAAAGCGTCCCTCCTGTCAAACGCGCAAGTGCCTCGACTTCGACATACGACTTTCCATTGACCTGAAGAAGCTGAGTTTCGCCTGAGTGCCCCGCGATGGTGAATGTGGAACCGGCTTTTGGTGCTTGCGCACCAGCATTTGCGGGCAGCATTAAAAGAGGGGCTAAGGCGGTCGCGGTCACGAATACGGCGATTATCATTTTCATAGGGTTTTCCCTCGGGTTCATGGTTGTTCCCTCGAGCATCACGTCTTAGTTTCCCAGTACGCGGGTCAGCATACTGTTCAATCTTGGGCACGGCGGGCTTGGGTATAGCGGGCGGGGGGGGTGGCTGGTGATGGGGAATCGGAGGCACTTTCTCGAACGGCGGGCGCGGTGGGGGTTGCGTTGATTGCGCCGGGGAGTATCTGGATCGATCGGCCATCGCGGGGGTATTGCGTCGCCTATATTGGGGCTCGCTATCCGCGCCCGCGGTCGAATGTGCCGCAATCCACCATCTGGAAGCTGCCTGGCGCTGCTCGGTCGATTGGCGCGACGATTCGGGCCACATGCTCGCGGATGATGGGCAACTGAATGGCGGAAAGCGCCACAACAGCCAATCGCCGCCCGGTGAGATTCTGCTCAAGGTGGAGAGTTGTGTCTCCGGTTAGCAGAACCTGGATTCCCTGTTCTTCCGCAGTCTGGAGGAGTTCGCCGTTCTTCAGTCCCGCCCAGCCCGTGAACGCCACGGTCACAACCTCGTGAGGGGCGAGCAAATTTCGCAGGGCGTGGTCGAGGTTCTCGTCGAGCAGAACCTTCACAGAACGGGTTCTCCGCGCCGCGCGTGGGCAAACTCGATCAGGCGGCGGATCTGGCCGACAGAGAGAGAGGGGAATCCTTCGGCGAGCTCGTCAATCGACTCGCCCAGGTCGTAGCTATCCACAATGGCGTCAGGCAGGATGCGCGTGCCGCGCACCACGGGCCGCCCGGAAACCATGCCGGGAACCTGCTCGATCAACTCGCACAGCGTCCAGTCGAGCTCGCTGGTGTATGCCGTGGCCATCGCGCCCTCCTGGGTTCATGGTAGCGCAATTCCAGATGGGAGGGATAGGCCGGCGCGTGGCTGGTTTAGGGGAATTTGAAGCACTACCCGAAGAGCGGGCGCGGCGGGGTTACGGTGATCTCGCCGGGGGAGTATTTGGGGGAGCTTGGAGTGGCCCGAGCTTAGCGGAAGCCGGGATGGGCGCCCGGCGGAGAGCGAATGTCTGGCGATGAAGAGTCAGTCAAGAACTCAGAAAGGAGAGGAACGACCAAAAGGGAAGACGCGACTTGTCAGATCGAATGTCAAGCAGCAGTCCATCTCTCACGCCGGCTTCGGCCATGGCATGTCGTAGTGTGTCATTTTGGTCTCGATTCTTCGCGGTATCTCCGATCCCGCGGTAAATAGTTCCGATAAGTACGTGAGAAGCTATCCCGGTCTCAACGCTGAAATTGCACTGAGCCTTTTTCTGTCGACCGCTAATTGTCTCGGCTTTCATTTTCATTAGCGCCCGCTCGAACGATTCTTGGATGGTTGGCGGCGTGTCCAAAATTGTAAACGAGGCATTCAGATAACCGGGGAGTCTTAATTCGTCCAAACGCGAGAGTACCAACGAGAAATAGGGAGTCAATCTGGTCCCTGATGACTCTGGAAGATCCAAGGCTCCGTCACAATTGATGTAGTTCTTAAGCGAGTAAGATGCGCCGAGCGCCCAGATGAGCACGCCTCTTTTGAATACTTCAGCCGAGAATCCAAATATCGAATACAGTGCGAAAAGATCCAGCTCATCACCCAGGACTGCCTGTTCGCGATAAATTCTTGATCGACGAGAAAGATAGTGGAGACGTCGTGATTGGTCTGGCAGAAGACTCAGCAAGTAATCAAGCTCGGAAACCATAATGGGCATCGCTTCAAAGATTGCCGCATCGGGGATATCGGCGACCTCAAGCAAACTTCGGACGTTGGCGATTATTCCAAGTTGCTCAACAGTTACAATGATTGGGATGATCTCGGCGAAATCGGATTTCTGGAGTGAAAGAAGCAGGTTCCCCCGCTCGTCGTAAATGGGAAGCGTTGAACATTCGGCCAGGCGGCGCATAAGGCGGACCGCTTGGAGATTTCCCGAGCCGAAGGTGTCTCTCAAGAAGGTCCTCGTCCGCAGATAGTGGCCTGTGCGCAGCTTGTCGGGCAGGATTGCCCCTTTTGCTTCGACGATTACAAGTCTGTCTTCGATGATCACGAGCAGATCTGTTTCAATTCGTTCGTCGCCCTCCCCCTTCCAGTAGGCACTTGAAATGACAGTCGACCTTGGGAGGTACTTTGCGAACAGGTTTTTTGCCTCCGTTTCGAGGAATTTTCCGCGGATGCGCTCTAGTTTTGACTTAAACTCCGGGGAGCTCGTATTCCCAAGGGATAGGAGCAGGTGGAATGGAAATGAGAGGGGAGTGTACGGGGAGAAAAGGTAGAAGCTATCGCCGGAGTGGATGAAGGGCCTATACCAGGGATCAGTAAGCCCAAACGTCTTCGACTGCGAGAATTCGGCAGCACAGAGTTTTAGGTCGTCGACAGCGTTGTAGCCGGGATTATGATTCAGGGCCCGAATTTCGGCGGTGGTAAAACGGAACAATAGCCACGAACTTCGTTCGATCATGTTGTAGCAGAGGTTCCCAATCTCTTCCCTCGTGAGGTCGGCCCCGAATCGCTCGTCGAAGAGTTCCTGAGCTTCGGATGACTCGCTCGCTAGCTTCTTAGCAAGGTTGGGAAGGTCAGAATTGGGATCGAATAGTGAACGGATCTGCTCCCTAGCGCTCGCGGTTCTGTCGTTTATCGTTGCGACGATCCGGAGGAGGACGTCTACAAATGAAGAAAATCGGCGCACGCCTCCGGTTGGGGTACTCGCATCCATGAGTCCGGCGACCGATTGCAGCATCCGGGAGCAAAATGCAAGACCGTATGGGTTGCGATAGTAGGCTGAATGTAATCGAATTCGATCTGCAAGCTGGGCCCTGTCTGGGCCAAGCTGATCGAGTGGTTGTCCGGCTATCTCTGAGAAGTATTGGAGACGAACCTCTGCCCAGATTCCCGGGAGATCATCAGGAGTTGGCGTAGCACCTTTTGGGGCGTCTCTGTTAGAGACGAGAAGCGATTGGAGGAACTCGAGATCGGCGATTTCGAGTTCGTAGTTGGGTTTCCTTTCGACAGACGCTTGGTGGCTCCAGACTTGCGAGTAAAAACCGCTGATCCCCAGGAGCACGAGCGCATCAAGCGACCTTAACCGGTCGAGGAATGCCGTCCTTCGGTCGATTACCTCCTGGTATCGTCCACTTTCGTGAAGTGCAGCGAGCTCAGGGTGCGGCTGGAGCGCTGGAGTGCGCTGCTCGATCGGAACAAAGGTAATCTCTGGGTCCTCCCTCACCCTTTTCCTCCGCGTTGTCATTTCCGCGTCCCGCTGGCGAAACACAACAGTCAGCCCTACTCTTCCTCTTCGTCGACAGGACGTTTGGCGTTGGCGAGGATTTAGGCCGACGATTTCCCGAAGAAGACCGCGGGCGATACGTTGAAGCGGCGGCTCAAGCGCGCGATGTGGTCGCGGTTCAGATGACGCTTGCGGGAGAGGACCAGCGAGACTGTGCTTTCGCTTCCCAGCTCAGGGGCGATGTCGCGTTGCGAGAGTCCGTTGTGCTCCAGCAGGAAACGCAAAACCTCCGCGGGCTCGGCTGCCGGGATCGGATAGCGCTCCTGCTCGTGGCGCTCGACAAGTAAGGTCATCAACTCGATGGCTTCCTCTTCTTCCGGCGTGGGATCGGGCTTTGCGGTGAGCGCGAAGAGAGCCTCGGTGTATTCCTCGAGCTCTGCTTCGGTGTGGATGACGCGAGGCGCGCCCAGCCGAATCATCTCTGTTGGATTGGCCAGCGTCGTGCTCATCGTTTCACCCCTTTGTCCCAGTTCGCCCTGTTGTCATATTAACGGTGTTTCTTTGGCAGCGTCGGCAAATTGCTCTTCGGCAAGCGCCAAGTGCTTGCGCGTGTCGGGCGGCAATCGAACTGGCGACTTGGGCTCCGGTGTTACATGGTTTTTGGGTAAATCGCCGGAATTCAGATCGCGAGTGCGGCGGCGGTGAGGTGGGATGTGCGGTATCCGACCCTCAACGCGAACGGTAGACCGGAATCGCCTCTAGAACGGTATGTAACCGCACTCGGCCGCGGTCCGATAGTTCGAGGGGCCCATGATGCCTGCGTCTACGCAAGTGGCGCCGTGATCGATGACTGCCTGTTGATTCTCCATCGCGTTTAGATACATTTGGACCTCGGCCGGACTGCCGGACCCCTGATCAGGCGATGCCGAGGCGGGGGCTGTGAAGAGAGCAAATTTTTTCTGCAGCCAGGCAGAAGGTATCTTGTAACTCTTAATGACGGCCGCAACGGTGGGCGCATCCTTGGCTGCCAAGGCGGTCGGGGCCGATCCAATTATCAAAAAGTTTTTGTAAAATTGGAGGCGGTCTTCGGGCAGCGAGCAGAATATGCCCAGGGCATCAGCCGGCGTGGGGATCCCGGAGAGGGCGACAACAAACACGCCGCATTGGAACCCGGCCGGTAGCGATTGAAGAGGCGCCGCGTAAAGGAACTTGACCTGAGGAACCGGGTTTCCGTTGAGCTTGGCACGCTGCTGTAAAAACATTGTGAGCTTGTCACTGAGCTTTGCCGAGTACGGCATCGACATATTCGAGCCGTCGGGTCCCGTCTGCCCCAATTGAAAAGCGCCGTTGTGCGCGATAAGCGCTTGTCCAAGGTTGATGATCTCGCCTTGTGGCCCTGTCATTTCGATATTCGTTTGCGCGGCTCCGTAGACTTTCCATCCGTCAGGCACACCGGCGGAGGCGCTTTGGTCCTGCGCAGTATAGGTTTGCAACTGGACTGGCGGGAGGGCTGGGGCGGCTGGGGCCGTAGACGGCTTCGCCTGCGCTTGAGCGGAGACAAAGGCTGGAACAGAGATGATGATCGAGATCACCGGCACGGCGGCGATCCGCAGAAATTTCATGGCATCGCATATTTGCATCGTTAAGGTCCCTCGTCGTTGGTTTCTTGGCTCTTTGCTTTGCGCGAGGCACGAATCGGGGGGATTCCGCGCTTGATTCTGCGCTTGGCTCTGTGCCTGGATTTGCGCAGTGTAGCATTCATCGATGGCTGATGGCTATCATCTTTGAGCGCGAAGGGTTAGTGACCGACAGAGTTATTCTTCCTCTTCGTCGACGGGGCGTTTGGCATTGGCGAGGATTTTGTCGGCGACGAGTTGCGGGACTATGTCGTAGTGGTCGACTTCCATACGGTAGCTGCCTTTGCCCTGGGTCATGGAGGTGAGCTGGGTGCCGTAGGCGAGCATCTCGGCCATGGGAACCTGGGCGTTGATGACCGTGGTGCGGCCCTTGGACTCCATGCCGCCCACGCGGCCGCGGCGGCCGTTGAGGTCGCCCATGAGCGCGCCGGCAAACTCGTCGGGCGCCTCGATTTCGACCTTCATGACGGGCTCGAGCAGGCAGGGCTTGCATTGCTCCATGGCATTTTTGAAGGCGAGGCGGCCGGCGGTTTTGAAGCTGAGCTCGTTCGAATCGACGTCGTGGTAGGAGCCATCGAAGACGGTGACCTTGAAATCGACGACGGGGTAGCCGGCGAGATAGCCGCGCGCGGCCGTCTCGACGATGCCCTTTTCGATGGCCGGGATGAAATTGCGCGGGATTGCGCCGCCGAAAACTTCGTTGGCGAATTCGAATCCGGCTCCGCGAGGCTGAGGCTCCATGCGGATTTTGCAGTCGCCGAACTGGCCGTGGCCGCCGGACTGCTTTTTGTGGCGGCCGTGGGCCTCGGCCTTGGCGCGGATGGTTTCGAGGTAGGGGACCTTGGGCGCTTTGAGCGTGACTTCGGCGTGGTAGCGCTTTTTGAGGCGGCTGACGATGGCTTCGATGTGGGGCTGGCCTGCGCCTGCGATGAGGAACTCGTTGGTCTGCGGGTCGCGGTAAAAGCGGATGAGCAAATCCTCTTCCATGAGCTTGTGGATGGCGGGGGCGAGCTTGTCCTCGTCGGCGCGCGATTTGGGCTCGATGGCGTAGGTCATGGCGGGCTCGGGAGGCGCGGCCATATCCACCTGGAAGTCGGCGCCCTTTTGGCCAAGGGTGTCGCCGGTGAGGGTGTCGCGGAGCTTGCCCACTGCGCCGAGATCGCCGGCGTGGAGCTCGGCGACTTCGACGGCCTTGCGGCCCTGCATGATGCTCAAGTGCGAAAGTTTTTCCTGGCCGCGGCGGGTGTAGTTCTCGAGGGTGGCGTCGTTTTTGATAACGCCGCTGATGACCTTGAAGAAGGTGATGCGGCCGGCGAAGGGATCGGACATGGTCTTGAAGACGATGGCGCCGGTGGGGCCGGAGTCGTCGATTTTGCGGACGATGGCAGGAGCGTCGGCGGCTGCGCCGGGGGCTTTTCCGGCAAGGGGCGTGCGCTCGGTTGGAGCAGGCGTGTAGGCCTTGAGGAAGTCGAGGAGATGATCGAGGGCCATGTTGGAGAGGCCGCTCGAAAAGAGCACGGGGAAGATGCGGTCTTCGCGGATGGCTTCGTGGAGCGCGGCGATGAGGTGGTCTTCGGGGATGGTGCCCTTCTCGAAGTACTCTTCCATCAGCTCGTCTTTGCCTTCGGCGACGAGCTCGACGAGAGCTTCGTGGCGGGCCTTGGCATCGGCAGCGAGCGAAGCGGGAATTTCAGCGGAGACTTTGCCGCGGCCATCGCCGCCGGGCGTGTAGGTGTAAGCCTCCATGGTGACGAGATCGACGACGCCGTGAAAGCCCTGCGCGTCAGAGATGGGCAACTGGACGGGAACACAGTTGCGGCCCCAGCGGTCGTTGAGGTCGTCCATGAGGGCGCTCAGGCCGCCGCCACCGCCGGCCTTGGGGTGGTCCATTTGATTGACGAGAACGATGCGGGGAACGTTGGCCTCTTCAGCGTAGCGCCAGACGCGCTCGGTGACGGGCTCGACGCCGGATTGGGCGTTGATAACGACAATGGCGGATTCGACGGGAAAGAGCGCGGCGCGGGCTTCGTGGGTGAACATGTGGAAGCCGGGCGTGTCGACAAGATTGATCTTGATGCCCTGCCACTCGGCAAAGGCGACGGCGTTCTGCATGGTGATGCCGCGCGCGACCTCTTCTTCGTCGTAGGCGGTGGCGGCAGTGCCATCTTCGACACGGCCCTGAGTGGGAGTCATTTTGGCGGCATGCAGCAGAGCGGCAATGAGGGTGGTTTTGCCGCAGTGAGCATGCCCCACTACAGCGACATTGCGGATCTCACTTCCCTGGTACGATTTCATGGG